>Ga0255089_1000177_pt1 | contig 29926 bp, 29 predicted proteins | sample Colum_Miss_RepC__2_FD_188468 | JGI IMG/M metagenome (GOLD analysis project Ga0255089, IMG submission 188468) | Freshwater microbial communities from Columbia River, Oregon, United States - Colum_Miss_RepC_8d | ecosystem: Environmental > Aquatic > Freshwater > River | place: USA: Oregon... | reverse complement strand
GCATCGCCGACAGTGCTGCGCAGTACATCGAGCAGCGATCGGATCAGGTGGCCGCCGACGCTGACGCGCCCGCCGCCGACGCGGCAGCGTCCACCACCGGGACTCAGCTAGACGCCTCGGCCGCCGACGCTGCTGAAGGCGCTGCTGATCCTGCACCGACAGCACCGCCGGAGCACGACCTTCGCAGTGGCGACATCGCCGCTCAGCTGGAGCTGATTCGCGGCAACCGGCAGATCGCCGAATCGCTGGGCCTGCCGCTCGGTTGGCAGGCCAGCGAGTTCCAGCGCTGTTTCGGCCGCGAGGCTTCGATCGGCGTGACGTTGAAGAAACTCGTAGGTCTGCTGCTGACGGCGCTGGCGCTGTCGTCGGGCGCCTCGTTCTGGTTTGAGCTGCTCAACCAATTGGTGAAGCTGCGCACCAGCCTGAAGCCGCCGCCCAAAGAGCCCGCTGCCGCAGAAGCCGACACGCCGAAGATTTGATCCCCTTCAATCCGTCGCCCGAGATCCTCGCCATGGCCTACGTCGTCACTGCTGCGCACCTCGCTGCCATCGCCGGCAAAAAAGTCACCCCGCTGATGGAGCGGCTGGCACCGTGGCTCAACACCACCTGCGGTGGCTATGGCATCGATACGCCGCAGGAATATGCGCATTTTCTGGCGCAGGCCTGCCATGAGACCGACCACTTCAATGTGCTGCGCGAATATGCGTCGGGGCGCGCCTACGAGGGCCGTGCTGACCTCGGCAACACGCAAGCAGGCGATGGCGTGCGCTTCAAGGGCCGGGGCATCTTCCAGACCACCGGCCGCGCCAACTATCTGCAGCTGGGCATCAAGAAAGGCCGCCGCGATCTGTTCGTCAACAACCCCGAGCTGCTGGAGCAGGCCGAGTACGCGGTCTGGAGCGCCTGCGAATACTGGGCAACGCGACATCTCAACGACATCGCCAATCACGCCGACCAAGATCGCTTGAAGAAGAAATACCGCGGCGCGGTCATCGACGTGTCGCCGGTGGAGTTCATCAGCTTGAGCGTCAACGGCGGCTACAACGGCATGGACGAGCGCAAGCGCTTCTACGCCAAGGCGCAGCAGGTGCTGGTGTAAGCGTGGGGCCGGCGTCCGACTGAGGCAGACCTGTCGCGCGTCGGCCGGTGTTTCGCGCACCATGGGCGACCCTCGACACGGACCTCAATCGACATGAAACCGCTCGTGGCCGTCGCCACGTCGACGTTGCTGGCACTGAGCGGCGTCATTGCCTGTGCACCGCTGAGCAAGGACCAGTGCCAAGCCGCCAATTGGCAGCAGATCGGCTATCAGAACGGCTTGAAAGGCCGCGACGCGGCGCGCTTTGAAGAAGAACGCCGCGCTTGTGCCGAGCATGGCTTGGGCGCCGATGCGACGGGCTGGAAGCTCGGCTATGCGCAGGGGCTGGGCTTGTACTGCCGGCCGGAGCACGGCTACGACATCGGCCGACGCGGCGAGTCCTACGGTGACGTCTGCCCGCCGGACCTCGATGCGCAGTTTCGTCCGGCCTACGAGGACGGCCGCCAGATCGCGGCGATCGTCAGCGCACTCGACCAGCGCCGCACGCAGCGCAACGATATCGCGCAGCGGCTGGCCGAGGACGACCGCCGCGCGCGTGACTACGTCGAGCAGATCCGCGAAGGGCGCAAGCCGCCGCCCGAGCCGCCGCAGTTGCTGGACAAGCGCGAGCGCCGCGAACTGGAAAACGTATTGCGTCAGCTGTCGCGTGAGTTCGCTGCGATCCGTGAGGATTTCGAGCGGCGCGACAGCGAGCTGAGCGCGCGCTATGCGGTGCCGGTGATGGCCTACGACGCCGATCGCTAGGTCGGCTGGGCCTGTCACGGGACCGTCGCCGCTGACGCGGCGGCTCGACCGATGGTCTTGGTCCCGGATGCGTTGATGCGGCGCACCGGCGTTCTGCAGGCCTCAACGCAAGAAGCCGCCTTGCGGCGGCTTCTTGCGTGCAGCATCAGCTGTACTGACCGTTAGTGGCCGCCGCCGTCGAGCGACTTCACGGCCTGGATCATCTGCACCATCACCTTCTGCGCGTCGCCGTAGACCATGCTGGTGTTGTCGGCGAAGAACAGCTCGTTTTCGACGCCCGAGTAGCCCTTGCCCTGGCCGCGCTTGACGACGTAGACCTGCTTGGCCTGGTCGACGTTGAGGATCGGCATGCCGTAGATCGGGCTGCTCTTGTTGGTGCGCGCCGCCGGGTTCACGGTGTCGTTGGCGCCGATGACGATAGCGACGTCGGCTTCCTTGAACTCGTTATTGATGTCTTCCATGTCATAGATGATGTCGTACGGCACGCCGGCTTCGGCGAGCAGTACGTTCATGTGGCCGGGCATGCGGCCCGCGACCGGATGGATCGCGAACTTCACTTCCACGCCCTGGTCGGCGATCAGCTTCACGAACTCGAACAGCTTGTGCTGCGCCTGGGCCACGGCCAGGCCATAGCCCGGCGCGATGATGACCTTGCTGGCGTAACGCATGTTGATGCCCGCGTCGCCGGCGTCGACCGGCTTCATGCTGCCCTTGATCTCGCCCTGCTCTTCGCCGCCGCTGGCGCCGAAGTTGGAGAAGATCACGTTGGCGACCGAGCGGTTCATCGCCTTGGCCATCAGCAGCGTCAGCAGCGTGCCGGCCGAGCCGACCACCATGCCGGCGATCATCAGTGCCGGGTTCTGCAGCACGAAGCCTTCGAAGCCGACCGCCAAGCCAGTGAACGCGTTGTACAGCGAGATCACCACCGGCATGTCGGCGCCGCCGATCGGCATCGTCATCAGCACGCCAAACACCAGCGCCAGGATGAAGAACGCGGCCGTCATCCAGATCGGCGCATGACCGTGGGCAACCAGCGCGATGTACAGGCCCAGCGCCAGCGTGGCGAAGAAGAACGTGCCGTTCATGACCTGCAGGCCGCTGAAGCGCCAGACGCCATTGACGCGGCCGTCGAGCTTGGCCCACGCGATCAGCGAGCCGGACAGCGAGATCGCGCCGATCAGCGAGCCGACGATGGTGACCACCAGCGGCACCAGCGCGTGCTCGGCCGAGGTGCGGAACAGCTCGACCGCGCCGATGGCCGCGGCGGCGCCGCCGCCCATGCCGTTGTACAGCGCCACCATTTGCGGCATCGCGGTCATTTCGACCTTCTTGCCGCTGGTCCAGGCCCAGCCCAGGCCGATGATCAGCGCCACGGCGCCAAGGCCGGCGTTGACCATCAAGTGCGGCTTGGCCGCTTCGTTGACGCTGAAGACGTACAGAAAGCTGGCGACGACGGCGATCAGCATGCCAAGGCCCGCGACGCGGATGCCCGAGGCCGCCGTGACCGGCGAGCTCATGCGCTTGAGGCCGTAGATGAACAGGAACGCAGCAGCCAAAAAGCTGGCGTCGATGATGAGAGTCGGGTTCATGGTCGGTCTGGCGCCTTACTTCTTGTCCGAGGACTTGAACATCTGCAGCATCCGCTCGGTCACCACGTAACCGCCGGCGGCATTGCCCGCACCCAGCAGCACGCCGGCAAAGCCGATGACCTGCTCGGTGACGCTGGTGGCATTGAGCAACGCGAACAGCGCGCCGACGACGACGATGCCGTGCACGAAGTTGCTGCCCGACATCAGCGGGGTATGCAGGATGGACGGCACGCGGCCGATGATCTCGTAGCCGGTGAAGGCCGCGAGCATGAAGATGTACAGCGCAATGAATCCGGTCAGCATGTCATGCGTCCCCTGTTAGGCCTCAACCGCTTTCTTGGCCGCTTCGTTCTTGATCTCGCCGGCATGCGTCAGCGCCGACTTGGCCAGCACTTCGTCGTTCCAGTCGATGCTGATCGCCTTGTCCTTGATGAACAGTTCCATCAGGTTGTACTGGTTCTTCGCGTACAGCTCCGAGGCATGTTCGCCCAGCAGCGATGGCACGTTCAGCGGCGCCACGATCGTCACCTGACCGGCGCTGACGGTTTCGCCCGGCACCGTGTATTCGGTGTTGCCACCGCCTTCTGCCGCAAGGTCGATGATCACCGCGCCCGACTTCATGCCGTCGATCTGCGCCTTGTTGATCAGCTTGGGTGACGGCCGGCCCGGAATCGCGGCCGTGGTGATGATGATGTCGGCCGCCTGGATGTGCTTGGTGACGACCGAAGCGATCTTGTCTTTTTCTTCCTGCGTCAGCTCGCGGGCATAACCGCCGGCGCCGCGCGCGTCGACGCCGGTGTCGATGAACTTGGCGCCCAGCGATTCGACCTGCTCCTTCACTTCCGGACGCACGTCATAGCCTTCGACCTTGGCGCCGATGCGGCGCGCGGTGGCGATCGCCGACAAGCCGGCCACGCCCACGCCCATCACCAGCACCGTACCCGGACGGATCGAACCGGTGGCGAACGTGGTCATCGGCATCATGCGGGCGATGCTGGTGGCGCCGAGCAGCGCGCCGTAATAACCGGCCAACGCCGCCTGCGACGACAGGGCGTCCATCGCCTGGGCGCGGGTGATGCGCGGCACCAGTTCCATCGCGAACGTGGTGATCTTCTTGTCGCGCAGCAGCTTGGTCAGCTCGACTTCCTTGTGCGCGTAGATGAACGAAATCAGGATCGCGCCTTCTTTCATCGCGTTGACGACGTCCAGCGACGGCGGCTGCACCGACACGACGATGTCGGCATCGCTGACCAAGCCCTGCGGGTTGGCGGCGAACGTGACGTTTTTGAACGCCGTGTCCGGCAGCTTCACCGCCAGACCTGCTTCCGACTGCATGTGCAGTTCCGCGCCCAGCTTGGCGAGCTTGTCGGCGACGGCCGGAACCAGGGCCACGCGACGCTCGTTGGGACGGGTCTCCTTCAGCACGGCAATTTTGACCGGCATTTACTTGTGCTCCCTGACGCTGACTTGAGAAAAAGCGCAGATCGCCACGGCGGGCGACCTGTCGTCCACGGCCAACGGCGCCGCCGGAACGACAAACGGCGGCAAGTCTAGCCGAAGCGTTCGGAGCGCGACATCGTTGGTTTGCGTTGGTTCCGGGCGTCGACCGGCATCGCGGCCGGTCTTGATGGTGCCCGTACGGCGGCTCAGCCCTTGGGCGGGCTCTTGAGCAGGTCGCGGATCTCGGCCAGCAGCTGGATGTCGGCCGGGGTTTCGGGTGGCGGCGGCGTGTCGGCGGCCGGCGGTTCCGGCTGCTTGAGGCTGTTGATCGCCTTGACCAGCGCAAAGATCGCGGCCGCCACGATCGTGAAATCGAAGATCGTCTGGATGAACTTGCCGTAGGCCAGCACGACCGCGGGCTGATCACCGACCGCGTCCTTGAGCACGACGCCCAGGTCGCTGAAGTTGACGTTGCCGATCAGCAGGCCCAGCGGCGGCATCACCACGTCGGCCACCAGCGACGAGACGATCTTGCCGAACGCCGCGCCGATCACCACGCCGACCGCCAGGTCGACGACGTTGCCCCGCATCGCAAACTTCTTGAATTCGCCTAGCACACTCATCGCCTTGACTCCTTTTGCAGTGGGTCCGTGTTTGGAATTCCGGTGTGGCTCGCGGGCCGGCGTTCAGTCTGCCGGCAGGCAGCTCGGCAGCCCGGTTGCAAGATCCGGATAGCGCGGCATCACGCCCAGTTCGTTGCGCATCCGCGAGGTCAGCAGGCGCTTGGATTCCTCAAGGAACGATAGCATCGCCGGCGTGAAGGTCTGCCGCGCTTGCGCCAGGCTGACGCGCGGCGGCTCGGGCAAGCCCAGCAGCGCTGCGCAGCGGCAGAAGTAGTCGGTCATCGTCGTCGGCGAGCCGTCACTGACGTTGTAGGCCTCGCCCGGCTGGCCGCACTCGGCAGCGGCGATCGCCGTGCGCGCCAGATCGTCGGCGTGGATACGGTTGGTCGTTGGCGATTCGCTTTCGATGATCACCGGCAGCCCGGCGCGCAAGCGGTCCACTGGCAGCCGGCCGGGGCCGTAGATACCCGGCACGCGCAGCGTGATGACCTCGGTGCCGTGACGGTCGGCGTGGTCGGCCAGCGCGCGCTCGGCATCGAGCCGGCGCTTGCCGCGCGCGGTTTGCGGCTTGAGCGGTTCGCTCTCGTCGATCCAGCGGTTGTCGCAATCGCCATAAACGCCCGAGGTGCTGATGTAGACCAGACGTCGCGGCCGATGCTGCGCCAGCCATTGGCGCAGCCGCGGATCGCCGTCGCCGCTCGGTGGTGGCGGCGCGAACCAGAACACCAGCTCGTGCGCTTCGCTGATCTCGCCGGCGGGCGCGTCCAGATCGGTCAGCAGCGGCCGGATGCCGGCGGCGGTCAGCGCGTGCGCGCTGTCGGCGCTGCGCACTTGGCCGTGTACCGCGATGCCGCGCGCGAGCAGCCGCTGGCCGACGCGCAGGCCGATGTCGCCGCAGCCGACGATCAGGCAGGGCGATGAGGTGTCGAGTCCGGGTTTCATCGGCCGATGCTAGCGCAGCCGCTGCGATCAGCATGGGGGCGTGGCCACGGTACACTGACGCTCTTTCGAGCATTCCCGCGGTTTTTGACGATGAAATCCCATTTGCAGACGCTGGTCACCGCCGCTGCCGCGGCGCTGATCAAAGAGGCCGGCGCCGATATCGCCGTGCCGTCGACGGTCCAGATCGACGCCACCAAGGACCCCAAGCACGGCGACTTCGCCAGCAATCTGGCGCTGGTACTGGCCAAGCCGCTGGGCCGCCCGCCGCGGGCCGTGGCCGAAGCGCTGGTGCGGCTGTTGCCGCCGTCGCGTCGCGTGGCCAAGGTCGAGCTGGCCGGGCCGGGGTTCATCAACTTCTTCCTGGCGGCCGACGCTTTCCAGGCCGTCGTCGCCGACATCCTCGCCAGCGGCGTGGCCTATGGCCGCGACGATTCTCGCCAGCGCGGCAAGCTGATGGTCGAATTCGTGTCGGCCAATCCGACCGGACCGCTGCATGTCGGTCACGGGCGCGGCGCCGCGGTCGGTGACTGCTTGGCGCGGCTTTACGAAGCGGCCGGCTGGGACGTGACGCGCGAGTTCTACTACAACGATGCCGGCGCGCAGATCGGCAACCTCGGCATCTCGGTGCAGGCGCGGATCAAGGGTATTTCCACCGACGACCCGGCCTGGCCTGAGAACGGCTATCGCGGCGACTACATCGTCGACGTCGCCCGGGCCTACATGGCCGGCGAAACCGTGGTCGCCGACGACCGCTCGATCACCGGCGCTGCCGATGCCGACGATTTGGATGCGATCCGCGACTTCGCGGTGGCCTATCTGCGCCGCGAACAGGACGCCGACCTGAAGGCCTTCGGCGTCGGCTTCGACGTGTATTCGCTGGAATCGGCGCTGTACACCGACGGCCGCGTCGAGCGCACCGTGGAAGCGCTGGTGGCCTCGGGTCATACCTTCGAGCAGGATGGCGCGCTGTGGCTGCGCACCACTGACTTTGGCGACGACAAGGACCGCGTGATGCGCAAGCGCGAAGGCGGCTACACCTACTTCGTGCCCGACGTCGCCTATCACCATCACAAGTGGCAGCGCGGCTTTGCACGCGTGATCAACGAGCAGGGCTCCGATCACCACGGCACGATCGCGCGCGTTCGCGCCGGCCTGCAGGCGCTCAACGTCGGCATCCCCAAGGGCTGGCCCGACTACGTGCTGCACCAGATGGTCACCGTGATGCGCGGCGGCGAAGAGGTGAAGATCTCCAAGCGCGCCGGTAGTTACGTGACGCTGCGCGACCTGATCGACGAAGTCGGCTGTGATGCGACGCGTTACTTCCTGACCGCGCGCAAGAGCGATTCGCACCTGGTGTTCGACGTCGACCTGGCGCGCTCCAAGAGCGATGAAAACCCGGTCTATTACATCCAGTACGCGCATGCGCGGATCTGCTCGGTGCTGCGCCAGGCGGCCGAGCGCGGTCTGGCGTTTGACGCGGCCGCCAGCGCCGACGTGCTGCACCGCCTGGTCGAGACGCAGGAAAAGAACCTGCTGGTGCACTTGGGCAAGTACCCCGAGATGGTCGCCACCGCCGCCGAGCAGTCGGCGCCGCACAGTGTCGCGTTCTATTTGCGCGACCTCGCCGACCTGCTGCACAGCTACTACAACGCGCACAAGTTCCTGTTGCCGGACGACCCCGAGCTGAGCCGCGCGCGGCTGGCGCTGATCGTCGCCACGCGCCAGGTGATCCAGAACGGCTTGGCGCTGATCGGCGTGTCGGCACCGGAGACGATGTAGGTGGCAACACGCGACTACGCGGCGCGCAATCCGCGCGGCGGCTCCGGCGGTCGCCGGCCGCCGGCGAAGAAGAAATCGTCGCTGGTCCCGGGTTGGGGCATGTTGCTGCTGGGCTTGTCGATCGGCGTGCTGATCACGGTGTTCGTCTACGTGTCGCGGCCGACGCAGGAGCCGCTGCGCGGCACGTCGGCGGCCAGCGACCGGCCGCGCGCTGCGGGCAAGAACGCGCGCAAGGGCGATTCGGAGCCGGCCGAGGTTGCCGACGCCGAAGACACGCGCAGCGGCAAGCCGGCGCTGCGCGCCGCGCAGCCTGGCGCCAAGGGTCAGGCCGACGCGGACGGCCGCGTGCAGGTGCCGCCGAAGGAAAAATCCCGCTTCACGTTCTATGAGTTGCTGCCGAGCCAGGAAGTGCTGGTGCCCAGCCAGCCGGCCGGCAAGGCCACACCGCCGCCGCCGTTGCCGGCGTCGACGACACCGTCCGAGCAAGTGGCCAAAGCCTTCGCCAATACGCCGGGCACCGACCCGTCGATGGTGCCCGCTTCGGCGCCGCCGACCACGGCGCCGAGTGCCGCCACGACCGGTGCGTTCATCATCCAGGTCGCCTCCTATCGCGGCCAGGCCGAGGCCGAGAAGCAGAAGGCCGCGCTGGCGCTGGCCGGCCTGGAATCGCGGATCGAGAAAGTGACGATCGACAATCGCGACACCTATTACCGCGTCCGCATCGGTCCGCTGCGCGACGAGAACCAGGCGCGCAGCACGCTGGCGCAGCTGGAGTCGAGCGGCATCAAGGCGATCATGGTCAAGGTCAACTGACGGCTACGGCGATTGCGGGTCGGCATTGCCGCCAACAGTTGGTTCAATTGGCTAAGTGCTTGCCGTCAAGAGACCACAAGTCATTGATTCATATGGCCTGAGCCTGTGGCATGGCTCATGCTCCCCTGCCGACACGGTGCGCCAGTCCGCGCCGGATTCCACCAGGAGATTCCATGAAGCAAACCGGTTTGCAGACCCCGCTGCGCGCGGCCTTGTGCTTGGCGCTGGCGACCAGCCTCAGCGGTTGCGTGTTCGCCATCGGCGCCGACAGCGACGAGTTCAATCACAACAAGAAGAGCGACCACACGCGCACTGAAGAGCGCAATCGCAGCATGATCGGCCGGCTGCCTCTGGGCAGCGATGTCGCCGAAGTGCAGACCCAACTCGGCAACCCGGACTTCGTCGAAGCGCTGCGCGGCAAGAGCGGCGAACACCGGATTCTTCGCTACCGCACCCAGCATCTGCATTCGGACGGCGACACCACGCGCGACGAAACCACGCCGCTGGTGTTCGTCAACGGCAAGCTGATCGGCATCGGCGAAGCGGCGTACGCCAAGGCCGTTGCGGACTGAATGGGCGCCCGCGCGGTGACGGCGCTGGCGTTTACGGCGCCGTCACCGGCAGCTGGCGCGTGTCGAAGCCAAAGGTGTCTCGCAGCAGCGCGTACAGCGCTGGATGGTGTTCGGCCAATTCGTCGCCTCGCTGGATGAACGCTTCCACGACCACGCCGAAGAACTCGGCCGGGCTCTCGGCGCCGTAAGGGTCGAGCACGCGCGGCCGGCGCTGGCGTTGCAGCCGCGCGTATTCCTGCTGCATGACGCTCGACCAGCGCGTGTAGTCCGGCAAGTCGGGCGCGCCTTCGGCGGTCAGCGATTCGTCATCGAGCTGGTGAGCAAACTCGTGGACGACGACGTTGACCTCGTCGCCGTCCAGCGCCGCTTGCACGTCGCGCCACGACAGCACGACGCGATCGCCCTGCCAGGACTCGCCGATCCGCTCGACCGGCTCGTCCGGCACCAGGCCGTACTCGTCGGGTTCGGTCACCGGGACCAGAAATGCATCCGGATACACCAAGATCTGCTTGACCGCCGGGTACAGGCCGTTGCGCGTCGCCTGCGGTTGCAGCACCAGCAGGCAGGCGTAGCCGGCGATTGCCAGGCGCATCTCGTCGGTGACCTCCAGGCCGTCACAACCGACGAAGCGCTTGCTGCGCAAGAACAGCGCAACCTGTCGGGCATGGACTTGGCGCAGCGGCTCCGGAAACGATGCCAGCAGCGGCAGCAGCGCCGTCAGTCGCGACGCCAGATCACCGATGTCGGTCGCGGTGCCGTCGGCGGCGGTCGCGCGTCGATTGGCGAGCCGCTGCAGCGTCATCAGCGGGCCGACGATCAGCGCCACGGCGACGACCACCGCCAGCGCCGCCCAGGCAGCCGGGCTCATCGGCTACAGCGGCTGCAGCTTGGCCAAGCCCAGCAGCAGGCGCTTGTTGCCGGCGTCGCGAAAACGGATCTCGACCTGGGCGCGCTCGCCTTCGCCTTCGAAGCTGAGGATCACGCCTTCGCCGAACTTGGCGTGGCTGACGCGCTGGCCCAGCTTGAGTCCGCCGTAGTCTGGCGTGCTGGCACCGTGAATGCGGCGCGGCGGCGCGGTATAGCCGCCTGCACCGCCGCCGTAGCCGCCTCCGCCGCTGCCGTAGCGCGACGCGTTGCTGCCGCCTCCAGCGCTGCCCGCGCCGCCGAAACCACTCGGGCGCAGCAGGCCGGCGCGCGGCCGCGTTTCCATCAAGCAGTCCGACGGAATTTCCTTGATGAACGGCGACGGCATGCCGATCTGCTCGACGCCGTGGATGCGCCGCACTTCGGCATAGCTCAGATACAGCTGCTGGCGCGCGCGCGTGATGCCGACATAGCAGAGCCGGCGCTCTTCTTCGAGATTGCCTTCCTCGACCGCGCGCATCGACGGAAACAAGCCGTTCTCGAGGCCGACGATGAACACCACCGGAAACTCCAGGCCCTTGGCCGAGTGCAGCGTCATCAGCTGCACCGAATCTTCACCGGCCGTGGCCTGGCCTTCGCCGGCCTCCAGCGCCGCATGCGCCAGGAACGCCGACACCGGCTCGACGCCGTCCTCATCGGGCTTCTCGAAGCTGCGCGCGGCGCTGACCAGCTCGTCGAGGTTCTCGAGCCGCGCTTCGGCCTGGTCGCTGCCGGCGCCGCGCGACGCGCGCGCTTCGGTCGCCGCGCCCTTCTGGTAATGCTCGCGCAGACCGCTGCCGTTGATGACCAGGTCCATAACCTGGGCCAGTGGCTGCTCGCGGGCCTGGTCGGCCAGCCGGTCGACCTTGTCGAGAAACTGATGCAGCTTGGCGGATGTGCGGCCCAGCAGCGTCGGGTCGCGGCGCGCGGCGGCCCACAGCGAACCGCCGCCGTCGCGCGCCGCAGCGCGCAGCTTGTCCAGGCTGGTGGCACCGACGCCTTGCGGGGGCGTGGCCAGCGCACGCTCGAAGCTGACGTCGTCGTCGCGGTTGTGGACCAGCCGCAGCCAGGCCAGCGCATCTTTGACTTCCATGCGCTCGAAGAAGCGCAGGCCGCCGTAGATCCGGTACGGCACGCGGCCGCGGATCAGCATTTCTTCCATCACGCGCGACTGCGCGTTGGACCGGTACAGCACGGCCAGATCAGCGTGACGGCAGGGGCCGTTCAGATGGTCCTTGATCCGCTGGACGACGAACTCGGCCTCGTCGTATTCGTTGAATGCGGCGTACAGCTGGATCGGCGCGCCGTCGCTGCCGTCGGTCCACAGGTTCTTGCCCAGACGCCCGGTGTTGCGCTCGATCAGGCAATTGGCGGCTTTCAGGATCGTGCCGGTCGAGCGGTAATTCTGTTCCAGCCGCACGATCTCCAGCCCAGCGAACTCGCGCTGCAGCTTGATCATGTTTTCGACTTTGGCGCCGCGCCAGCCGTAGACCGACTGATCATCGTCGCCGACGGCGAACAGCACACCCTGGTCGCCGACCAGCAGCTTGAGCCACAGGTACTGCAGCGTGTTGGTGTCCTGAAACTCGTCGACCAGCACGTGGCGGAACTTGCGCCGGTAATGCGCCTGCACCTCGGCATGGTCGCGGCACAGCTCGTAGGCGCGCAGCAGCAACTCGGCGAAATCGACCAGACCCTGCGCCTCGCAGGTGCTGTGGTACGCGGTGTAGACGCGCACCAGCGCCCGCTGCGTGAAGTCGCCCATGTCGTCGAACGAGCCGGGGCGACGGCCTTCTTCCTTCTGGCTGTTGATCCAGTTGGTGACCATCTTTGCCGGCCACTGGTCATCGGGCAGGTCGAGCTGCTTGATGATCCGCTTGACCAGCCGCTGCTGGTCGTCCGAGTCGAGGATTTGAAAATCCTGGCGCAGCCGCGCTTCTTTCCAATGCAGCCGCAGCATGCGATGCGCGATGCCGTGGAAGGTGCCAACCCACAGCTGCCGCACCGGCATCGCCAGCAGCTGCTCGATGCGCCCGCGCATCTCGTTGGCCGCTTTGTTGGTGAACGTGACCGCCAAGATCGACAGCGGTGACACACGCTCGACGCCGATCAGCCAGGCGATCCGGTGCACCAGCACGCGGGTCTTGCCCGAGCCGGCGCCGGCAAGCACCAAGCGGTGGTCGGGCGGCGCGGTGACGGCTTCTTTCTGGGCGTCGTTGAGCTGGCGGACCAGGTGGCCGACTTCGGCGAGATCGTTCATCGGCGGATTTCTACGGTGGAGCGGCACCGGCTCGGCGCCGCCGTTCTGCGTTAGTTCAGCACGCGCGGCACGGCCAGCCGGAACGGCTCGATCGCCGCATCGAACGGCTCGCCGTCGACTGGCACCATCTGGAAGCTGCCGTGCATCGTGCCGACCGGCGTCGTCAGCGGGCAGCCGCTGGTGTACTGGAATTCCTCGCCGGGCTTGAGCACTGGCTGGGTGCCGACCACGCCGGGGCCGCGCACTTCTTCGGTCTTGCCTTCGCCGTCGGTGATGATCCAGTGGCGGGAGATCAGCTGCACGGTGCGCGTGCCTTCGTTGCGGATCGTGATCTGGTAGGCGAACAAGTAGTGGTTGCGCTCGGGTGCCGACTGATCAGGCACGTACTGCGGACGCACGATGATGCGAACGCCCTGGGTCTTGGTGTCGCTCATCAGTACATGCCGACTTGAAGCTGCGCGGCTTCGGACATCATGTCGCGGCTCCAGGGCGGGTCGAACGTCAGCTCGACGTCGGCCTCGGCGATATTGGGAATCTGCATGACCTTGGTCTTGACGTCGTTGACCAGTACATCGCCCATGCCGCAGCCGGGCGCGGTCAGTGTCATCCGGATCACGGCGCGACGTGGCCCGGCCGGATTGCCGGCCTCGGCAGGCTCGAGCCGGCTTTCGTAGACCAGGCCCAGTTCGACGATATCAATCGGGATTTCGGGGTCGTAGCAGGTGCGCAGCTGCGCCCAGACGGCTTTCTCCAGCTCGTCGTCGCTGGCGTCTTCGGCCACGTCGGGGCCGACGATCACCTGCTTGCCGAGCGCGTCGGCATCGGGCCCGTTGATGCGAAACAGATGGCCCTGTACCTGCACAGTGAAGCTGCCACCCAGCGCCTGGGTGATGACCGCCGAGGCGCCTTCGGGCAACTCGACCTTGGTTCCGGCAGGGATCAGGATGGCGACCACGTCGCGCGTCAGCGTGACGGTTTCTGGTTCGTCTAGCATGGGATGACTGCAAAAGCGCCGTAGAACATCGGAACCCAGTTTAAACCTCCGCTGTCAGTGGCGCATCACAAGACCGCAGGGTGCCACCGATCCGGTGGCCGAAGCGGCCGACATCGCGCGCTGATCGGGGAGCGACATGCGTTTGACCCAGTATTCCGCTTCGAGCCCTGCGGCAATCGCCGCGGCGGCGCTGATCGTGCTGCTGTTCGGCGCGCTGGCGTTGCTGCGCCTGCCGATCCAGTTGCTGCCCGACACCAAGGACCCGCAGATCTGGATCAACGTGCAATGGCGCGAAGCCGCGCCCAGCGAAGTCGAGGAAGCGCTGGTCGAGCCGATCGAGGAGGCGATGCGCGGCTTGTCCGGGATGAAGGAGATGCGGTCGCAGATCAATCGTGGCGGCGGTGGCGTATCGCTGACCTTCGAGATCGGCACCGACATGACCCGCGTGATGCTCGACGTGGTGTCGCGGATCAACACCTTGCCGCCGCTGCCGCCCGACGCCGAAGAGCCGCAAGTGTTCGATGGCGCGCCGTGGACCCGCGAGAACGCCGCATCGATCCTGGTTCGCCCGCTGCCGGGCAACAACACTCAGGACATGGCGGCGACCTACCAGAAGCTGATGGAAGAGGTGGTCGAGCCGCGATTGTCGCGGGTCGAGGGCGTCAGCCAGGTTGACCTGGAAGGGGGGCGGCCTAGCGAAGTACAGATCCGCTTCGACACGCATCGCTTGGCATCGCTGGGCATCACGCCGCGACAGCTGGCGCAGACCGTGATCGGCGCGCGCGACAGTTCGGCCGGCTTCGTCGATGTCGGGCGGCGGCAGTTCACGGTGCGGTTCACCGGCCGCGAGCCGGTGGCCGAGCTGGGGTCGCTGATCGTCGGCTGGAGCAACGACCGTCCGCTATACCTGCGCGACGTCGCCGACATTGCCGTCGGCCTTCAGGACCAGCAGGCGTTTTCGTTCCGCAATGGCGTGCCGGGCTACTACCTGACGATACGGCGCACCAGCACCGCCAACATCGTGCAGGTACTCGACGGCGTGAAGCGGGCGCTGGCCGAACTCAACGCCGGCCCTCTCGGCCGCGAACAGCTCGTCGCCGATCTGAGCTGGGATGCCAGCGTCTACGTACGCCGCGCGATCGGCTTCGTGCAGGAGTCGCTGATCATCGGCGTGCTGCTGGCGGTTGGCGGGCTGTGGTACTTCCTGCGCGGGCCGCGCGCATTGCTGGTGATCGGCGCCACGATTCCGTTGTCGCTGGCGTTTGCAGTCATCACGCTGCATCTGCTCGGGCGCAGCCTCAACACGATTTCGCTGGCTGGACTTGCGTTTTCGACCGGCATCGTCACCGACGCCGCGCTGATCGTCCAAGGCAACATCATTCGCTTCATTCAGCAGGGTCGTACCGCGCTCGATGCGACCATCGACGGCGCGCAAGAGGTGATTCCGGCCTTGCTCGCATCGATGCTGACCAGCGTGGCGATCTTCCTGCCGGTGCTGTTCATGGAGGGTCTCGAAGGCCAGCTGTTCAAGGATCTGGCGATCACGATGAGCGTCAGTCACGCAGCCTCGCTATTGGTGGCGATGACCGTGATTCCCGCCGCCAACCGCTGGGCGCTGGCGACGCGCATTCCGGATGATCAGCACGATCACTGGTGGAAGGCGATGGCGCGTAGCGGCATGCGGGCCACTGCAACGCCGGCCCGGCGTGCGCTGCTGATCGGCTTGCTGGTGCCGGGATCGCTGTTGTTCTCATACCTGGCCGCGCCCAAGCCCGACTATCTGCCGGTGGCGCAGACCGACAACGTCTGGGGCAACTTCAGCACGCCGCCGGGCGGCAACATCGACACCGTGCGCCGCGAAATGGCCCCGGTCGTCATCGAGCGGCTCAAGCCGTACCTCGAAGGTCGTGCGCAGCCGGCGATCAAGTACTACAACTTCTCGGCCTGGGGCGGTGGTGGTGGCGGACTGGTCGTGGCCTATGCAGCCGACCCGACGCAAACCCGCGATGTGGTCGACCTGCTGCGCACCAAGATCCTGGCGGACTTGCCCGACGTGCGCGTGTACGCAAGCCAAGGCTCGCTGTTCAATCTCGATGGTGGCACGGCACGCAACATCGAGCTGTATCTGCAGGGCCCCGATTTGAATGCACTGATGACGGCCGCGCGCGTCGCCGAAACCGAGATTCCGCTGGCGATACCGGGCACGTTCCCGCGTAGCCAGCCGGCGCTCGAGCTCAATCAGCCCGAGATTCAGTTGCAGCCCGATGAGTGGCGCATCTCGCGCGCGGGCGCGACGCGCGGTGATGTTGCCGATGCGCTGCGTTCGTTCACCGGCGGCTTGTGGGCGGGTGAATATTTCGACGGTAACGAGCGCCTCGACATCATCGTCAAGAGTCAGCAGTGGCACTCGCCCGAAGAGCTGGCCGAGTTGCCGATCGCAACGCCTGCGGCCGGCATCCAGACTGTCGGCGAACTGGCGCAGATCCGTCAGACGGTCGGCCCGTCGCAGTTATCGCGCGTCAACGGTCGGCGTACGGTATCGGTCAATTTCGAGCCGCCCGATACGATGAGTCTGGATGAGGCGATCTCGATTCTGCAGAGCAAAGTGGAACCCAAGCTGCGCGAGGCGATGAGCCAGAACATGCAGCTCAGCTATGGCGGCAGCGCCAACCAGCTGGCCGAGGCGCTGAAGTCGATGGCGAGTAACTTTGCACTGGCGCTGGTGATGTTGATGGTGCTGATGTCGGCACTGTTCAGAAGCCTGTGGGATTCGCTGTTGGTGATGCTGGTGATTCCGATCTCGATCGCGGGTGGCATCGGGGCGCTGCGTCTGATCGGTTGGTTCGACTTCCAGGCACTCGATCTACTGACGATGATCGGCTTCATCATCCTGCTGGGCTTGGTCGTCAACGCGGCGATCCTGCTGGTTGATCAGACGCGTGCACGAGAACACGCCGGCATGCTGCGCGCCGATGCCGTGCGCGAGGCGCTGGAAACACGCGCGCGGCCGATCGTGTTGTCGACGCTGACGGCGGTGCTCGGCATGGTGCCGCTGATCCTGATGCCCGGCTTGGGCGCCAAGATCTACCGCGGTCTGGCCGCCGTGGTGTCCGGCGGCATGATCGTCGGTACGTTGTTCACGTGGTATCTGATGCCCGCGCTGCTGCGCTTGGGCGAATCGCGAATGCGTGTGGCCGAAAAGCCCTCGGCACCGGAGGTTTTCGTCAAATGAATCGGTCGATCCAGTTCGCTATTGCCGCGCTGTTGGCGACGGTTGCTGCGCAGCAGACTGCTGCGCAGACGCGCCCACCTGCAGCGATTCAGACCGCGCGCGCCAGTCTGCGTGAACTGTCTCCGTCGATATCGGCGACTGGACAAGTTCAGTCGCGATCCGGTGCCGACATGGCGGCCGGCGTAGGCGGCCCGCTCGACTTTGTCGCCGAGCCCGGTACGCGTGTCGTCAAGGATCAAGTGATCGCGCGGATCGACACGGGCGAAATTCGCCTGCAGCGCGCCGAACAAGCGGCTCGCGTCACGCGCGGGGAGTTAGCGCTCAAGCAAGCCGAACGCGAGCTGGAGCGCTTGCGCGCGTCGGGCAATGCGGTGAGTCGGTTTCAGCTCGATCAGGCCGAGAATACGCGTGATCTGGCACGCAGCGATTTGGATATCGCGCATGCCGCGCTGCGTCAGACCGACGATCGTTTGGCGCGTGCCGATGTGCGAGCGCCGTTTGCTGGTGTGATCGCTGAGCGCGTTCGACGCGAAGGTGAAGAAGTGGCGCGTGGCGATGCCGTGGCGCGGCTGCAAGACACCGAGCACCTGGAGCTGCGGTTGTTCTTGCCGCTGCGTCATGTGCGGGCGATCAAGCCCGGCTCGCAGGTTCACGTTCAACTCGACGACGGCCGCAACGTCGCCGGCAAGGTGCGCGCGATCGTGCCGGTCGGCGATGCGCGCTCGCAAAGCTTCGAGACGCTGATCGATCTGCCGCCGGCCGAAGCCGAGTTGGCGGTGGGGCGCACGCTGCAAGTGCTGCTGCCATTGGCCGCCACACAACGGGTGTTGGCCGTCCCGCGCGATGCATTGGTGATCCGCAGCGAAGGCCTGGCTGTTTATGTGGTTCGCGACGGCAAAGTCGCGCGCGTGCCGGTGACGACCGGCGCCGCTGACGGCGACTGGGTTGCAGTACAAGGGGCACTCGCGGCGCAGGACGCCGTCGTGGTGCGAGGTGCCGAGACGCTGCATGATGGCGACCCGGTCAACGTCATTGGAGAACTCGACACATGGAAATCCGGAACGGCGGGACGTCGCGGACTATCGCAACCGTGATCCGTACGGCATCGGCGACAGCCGCTTTGCTGCTGTGGACCGCTTCGGCCTCGGCAACGCATGAGCCGCATGGCGCACACGCACCAGCGCCGCGGATCGTCGCGGTCACCGGGCAGGCGCATGTCAGCACCGTTCCTGATCGCGCGCGCGTCACGCTCGGCGTGACGCAGTTGAGTGCCGATGTGGCGACGGCCGAAACCGCCGTGAACAAGGTCGTCAAGGCTTATGTCGCCGAGGCGCGCAAGCTCGGCTCGCGCGACGAGGACATCACCACGGCGGGGCTCAGCATCCAGCCGGAATATGTCTGGGATGAAGCCGCGCGCAACAACAAGCTGACCGGCTATCGCGTCAGCCGCGACATCGAAGTGCGCGTCACGCGGCTGGATCGGCTCGGCGATTACCTGCTGGCCGGTACGCGCGCTGGCGTCAATCAAGCCCAGCCGCCGGTGCTGGAGTCGTCTCGCGCCGACGAGTTGCGTAATCAGGCATTGGTGTTGGCCGCGAAGAATGCCCAGGCCAAGGCAGCGCTGCTGGCCGGTACGCTCGGCGTCAAGCTCGGCAATGTGCTGTCGATCAACGAAGACGGTGGCGGCTCGCCGCCGGTGCCGATGGTCAAGGCGATGGCAATGCGCGCTGATGCAGCGCCCGAGGGCAATGCCGAGATGGGTCTGCAGACCGGCGAGATCCGCTATCAGGCCAGCGTCAGCGCCCAGTTCGAAATGCTGCCCTGAGTCAGGGGCCGTCGCGTCTGACGGCCCGACTTGGTGCGTCTTGGGGCCGGTGACATAATCCGGCTCTTTTCCCCGATCCGGGGACGCAGGCTGGACATGACCGCAAACTCCAAAACCGAAGCGCCGCTGGTGGGCGTGATCATGGGCTCCCGTTCCGACTGGGACACGATGTCGCACGCGGTGCGCACGCTCGAAGCGTTGGGCGTGCCCTACGAGGCGCGCGTCGTGTCGGCACACCGCACACCCGACCTGTTGTTCGACTACGCCGAGGCGGCCGTGGGCCGCGGCTTGCAGGTCATCATTGCCGGTGCCGGCGGCGCTGCGCATTTGCCCGGCATGTGCGCGGCCAAGACGCGCCTGCCGGTGTTGGGCGTGCCGGTCCAGTCGAAGGCTTTCAACGGGCTCGATTCGTTGCTGTCGATCGTGCAGATGCCGGCTGGTATCCCGGTGGGCACGCTGGCCGTTGGCGTGGCCGGCGCCACCAATGCGGCGCTGCTGGCCGCCAGCATGCTCGCCACCCGCGACCCGGCGCTGGCCGAGCGGCTCGAGGCGTACCGCAGCGCGCAGACGTCGAAAGTGCTCGACGACGCGCCATTGACGCTCCCGCCGCAGCCATGAAGATTGGCGTGCTCGGAGCCGGCCAGCTGGGCCGGATGCTCGCGTTGGCTGGCTATCCGCTGGATCTGCAGTTCGTGTTCCTCGACCCGGCTGATCAGCCTTGTTCGGCGCCGCTGGGCGAGCACATTCAGCTCGACTATCTCGACGAGGCCGCGCTGCAGCGCTTTGCCGCTGCCTGCGATGTGGCCACCTACGAATTTGAAAATGTGCCGGCCCGCACGGCCGAAGTCGTCGGCGCCGCGGTCCCGCTGTACCCGCCGGCCGTCGCTCTCGAAGTTGGCCAGGACCGCCTGAACGAAAAGCGCATGTTCGATGCGCTGGGCATCCCGGTTCCCCGGTACATGCCGGTGGCCGCGCGCGGTGCGCTGGACTTGGCGGCCCGCAACGTCGGCCTGCCCGCCGTGATGAAGACGCGGCGTATGGGCTACGACGGCAAAGGCCAGGCCGTGCTGCGCAGCGAGGCCGATCTGGACGCCGCCTGGCAGCGCCTCGGTGGCGCCGAGGCGCCGCACACGCCGTGCTTGGTCGAGGCCTTCGTCCCGTTCGAGCGCGAGCTGTCATGCCTCGCAGTGCGCGCTCGTGACGGCGAAATGCGCTTTTACCCGGTCGTTGCCAACGTGCACCGCGACGGCATCTTGCGCGTGTCCACGCCGCAGGCCGCCGACCCGCTGCAGGCCCAGGCCGAGGACTATGCGCGCCGGGTTGCCGAACATTTGAACTATGTCGGCGTGCTGGCGTTTGAGTTTTTCGTCGCCGGCGGTGCGCTGTATGCCAACGAAATCGCACCGCGTGTCCACAACTCCGGCCACTGGAGCATCGAAGGCGCGGAGTGCTCGCAGTTCGAGAACCACCTGCGGGCGGTCGCCGGCTTGCCGCTCGGGTCGACCGCGCTGCGCGGCCCGTCGGCAATGGTCAACTTCATTGGCCAAGCGCCCGATACCGCGGCGCTGGCAGCGATACCGGGTCTGCACGTGCATCTGTACGGTAAATCGCCCAAGCCGCTGCGCAAAATCGGCCACGCCACCGTGACGGCGAATGACGATGCCGAATTGCAGCAGCGCCTGGCACAGCTGGTCGCACTGGTTGATGCGACGAAAAGTGATTAAAAGTTAGAAAATAAATATTTTCTAAACAAAAATCACACGTCGTCGTGACCTAGATAGGCCAACTCCGTTGCGCCGACGCCGAGTTCGAGCGTCCGGCTTACGCTGATCCGAGTCGATAGCAGCGCCAGGCCCGCCTGTGCGGCTGCTGCCTCCAAACGATGGTAGGCAGGGCGTGCCAGCAAGGCGTCCAGATCGCCGCCGTGGGCCACCACGATCGGCCCGATCACCGCGCCGCGCGCGATCGTGGCCGCCATGCCCACCAAAAGTGCGTCGATGGCGCGTGCCCGACTGGCGTGGTGGCGCAGCGCCCGGTAGGCGCCGTCTCGGTCGCGCTGCAACAGCGGCACCCGCCCCAGGCGTTGCTGCAACCGCGCCCACCATCGGTTCGGGCTGGCGGCAGGCCGCTGCGATGGCCCCGGCACGCAGCGGCAATGCAATCGATGACGGCACTGCTCGATTGCCGCTGCGACATCGGCCGGGCTCGCACCGCGGGTCAACTGTTCGCAGGCTTCGAGCACCAGCCTGCCGAGTCCGGCGCCGACATGGCGCGAGTCAACAATCCTGATGCCGAAGCGAGCGCTCGCTTGCGGGTCCAACGACAGCTTCGTGTCGTGGTCGAGAAGACCGAAAGCAGCTTGCGTTGCGTGGCGATGCAGCGACGATTGACGACTGTCGGACGTGATGAACAGAACGTACTCGTAGCGTGGCATCAGTCGCTCGACGATACGCTGGTGAATGGCGCCCGCACTGGCAACCTGCCACTCCGTATTGCCCGCGTCGTGCTGCAGATGGACACGGTAAACGTGATCACTGATATGAGCGTCACGTTCGTCGAGGACCCACTGTCGTCCGATACGCAATGCGTTCGGCAACAGCTTGATGCCGTACTGCTGATAGCTGGACTCCGGCAGATCGCAGCTTGCATCCGTGAGTACCGCCAACCGCATGCTCGACCTCGCAACCTTGGGTCGGGCTATGATGCGCGCGCTGTAAGCGTCATGAAAGGAAGCAAGGTCAAACTTCGCGCGGGTTTCGGCTGACGTTTATCGGCGGACCCATAACTAAATCAGGAGAGTTCAGGATGAAAGTAACGAACAAGCTGTTGCTGTTGGCTGCGCTGGTCATGCCAACGGCCGCCTTCGCCAACGAAGGCGCGCACGTCGATGCGTACTACATTCCGAGCAGCACGCTTGATGTCGATCTCGGTGGCGGATTCAGCGACGACGACGACGGCGACGGCTTTGGCATCAAGGGATTTGTGCCGCTGGGTCGTCCGAACAATTTTTTCTTGAACGGCGAGTATCAGACGACGTCGTTTGATGACTTCGATGTCGATCTCGATCAGCTGCGCCTCGGCGCCGGCTGGCAGATTCCGCTGGCCACCGGTTCGCTCGCGCTGTACGGCGAATACGTCAATTGGACGATCGATGATGTCGACTTCGACGCCGATGGTTTTGGCGCGCACGCTCGCCTCACGTTCCCGGTGTCGCGCGGCGTCAATCTGTTCGGCCAGGTCGGTTATCTGTCGCTCGACGACGAAAGCAGCTACGACGGTCTTGAATTGCTGATCGGCGCATCGGTCGATCTGACGCCGAACATCGGTGCCTTCATCGACTATCGCAACACCGATCTCGATGGCGACATCGACTATCAGCTCAGCGACCTGCGCATCGGTGTGCGCGTGCTGTTCTAAGCTGCACTGCTGCAGAGCCGGCGCCTCGCCGGCAACAAAAAAGCCCCGGATTTCCGGGGCTTTTTTGTTGTGCGTACAGCATCAGTTCAGCGCGCCGAACCCATCCTTCGCGCCGAACGCTGGCACTTGATAAGGCCGGTGAGCAGATCTGAACCCCAAGGAGACAACACGATGCAAACCGTCAAGCAGCTTCGTAAGACACTGCTGTGCGCTGCGCTCTGCGCCGCTCCGCTGACCGCCGCGCAAGCCGCTGCCGATCTCGATCTGTATTACACGCCTTATGCGCAAATCAAGCTGAAGGATTCCGGCGGCAACGAACTGGATTTCGATGAAGGCGACGGCTACGGTGCCAAGGGCAAGTTCGGCATCACCGATTCGATCTTCGTCAGTGGTGAATACGAGAAGAACGAGTACGACGACATCACGATCAACGGCACGCCGATCATTCCCGGTGGCCCTGGTCCCCTCCTTAATGTCGATCAACGCGTCGAGCAGTACCGCGCGGGCCTGGGCTTCAATGTGCCGACGACGCCGTTCTACGTGCTCGGCGAGTACGTCGGCATCGAGTCCAAGACACGCGTCGACAATGGCACCACCGCTAGTGAGTCGGATACCGACAAGAGCGAAGGCTGGGGTGCCCACCTTGGTGCCAAGGGCAAAGTGCTCAACGACTATCTGACGCTCAATGCCGAGGTTGGCTATCTCGATGTCGGCAATGCCGATGGACTTGAGGCGTTGGCCGGCTTTGCCGTCAACCTGAGCAAGCACGTTGGTCTGTTTGCCGACTATCGCTACACCAGCCTGACGGCGAACAACGACAGCGATGTCGACGTGCGCCTGGGCGAGGCGCGCGTGGGTGCACGCATCAGCTTCTGAGTCGATGGCCCGGCAATAAAAAAGGCCCCGCATGCGGGGCCTTTTTTGTTGCAGCGTGCAGCGGATGACTTACTCGTCGAGGAAGCTGCGCAGGTAGTTGGCGCGGCTCGGATGACGCAGCTTGCGCAGCGCCTTGGCCTCTATCTGACGAATGCGCTCACGGGTGACGTCAAACTGCTTACCGACTTCCTCGAGCGTGTGGTCGGTGTTCATGTCGATGCCGAAGCGCATGCGCAGCACCTTGGCTTCGCGCGGCGTCAGGCTCGCCAGAATCTGGTGAGTCGCTTCGGCCAGCGACGACGACGTGGCCGATTCCAGCGGCGACACCGCAGCGGTGTCTTCGATGAAATCGCCGAGGTGCGAATCCTCGTCGTCACCGATCGGCGTTTCCATCGAGATCGGCTCTTTGGCGATCTTCAGGACCTTGCGGATCTTGTCTTCCGGCATCTCCATCTTGACCGCCAACTCTTCGGGCGTGGGCTCGCGACCCATTTCCTGCAGCATCTGCCGGCTGATGCGATTGAGCTTGTTGATCGTCTCGATCATGTGCACCGGGATGCGAATGGTGCGCGCCTGGTCGGCGATCGAACGCGTGATCGCCTGGCGAATCCACCAGGTCGCGTAGGTCGAGAACTTGTAGCCGCGGCGATATTCGAACTTGTCGACGGCCTTCATCAGGCCGATGTTGCCTTCCTGGATCAGGTCGAGGAACTGCAGGCCGCGGTTGGTGTACTTCTTGGCGATCGAGATAACCAGACGCAGGTTGGCCTCGACCATTTCCTTCTTCGCGCGACGGGCCTTGGCTTCGCCGACGTTCATCCGCCGGTTGATGTCCTTGATCTCGTCGATCGCGATCAGATAATCCTTCTCGATCTTCGACAGCTGCGTCAGCAGTTCGACGATCTCGTCGCGACGCGTTGCCAGCGTCGCCGAATACTTGCGCTTGGCGCGAATCGACTTGTCGAGCCACTCCACGTCATCAGGGCGGGTGCCCTTGTACTTGGCCAGGAACTCATCGCGCGCCATGCCGGCGTCGAGCACGCAAATGCGCATCACGCTGCGCTCGATTTCGCGAATGTGTTCGATCTTGCCGCGCAGATTGCGGTTGATCTCGTCGACGATCTTCGGCGACAGCTTCAGCGTCATGATCAGGTCGGCAACCGCTTCGCGCTTGCCGAGGGTCTTCTTGTCGTCGGACCCGGTCTTCTGCAGCGCTGCCCAAGCCTGGTCGTACAGCGAGCGCATCTCTTCGAACTTGAGGCGCGCTTCTTCGGGATCAGGGCCGGTATCGACCGCTTCCTCTTCTTCGTCGCCCGCTGCTTCTTCTTCCTCGTCGTCTTCTTCTTCGGCGAGTTCGACCACCGGCGGGACTTCGCTGACCGGCTCGGCGTTTGGATCGAAGAAGCCCGTGATGACTTCGGCGAGGCGGCGCTTGCCTTCACCGACGGAGTCGTAGGCGTCGAGCAGGATCTTGACCGTTTCCGGGTAGATCGCCATCGCATACAGCGCTTCGTTCAAGCCTTCTTCGATGCGCTTGGCGATGCGGATCTCGCCTTCGCGGTCGAGCAGTTCGACGCTGCCCATTTCGCGCATGTACATGCGGACCGGGTCGGTCGTGCGGCCGAACTGGTCATCGCTGGCCGCGAGCGCGGCAGCCGCTTCTTCGGCGGCGTCTTCTTCTTCTTCAGCCGAGGCGACGACGGCGGGCTCGGAGAACAGCTGGCTCTCCTCATCCGGTGCTTCATCGTGCACCTGGATGCCCATCGTCTGGATCATGCTGATGACGTCGTCGATCTGTTCGGAATCAACCACTTCCGGGAGATGGTCTGACACTTCAGCGTAGGTCAGAAAGCCCTTTTCCTTGCCCAGGGCGATCAGAACCTTGATCTGGGATTGCTTCTCTGCACTATTGGTCATGCTTGACTCGTCTGCGGGAGCGATGACTTGCCCCAGTTTGAAAGCGAAGAACTGCGCATTCTACCGAAACCGGCCGCCTTTAGACCAGCACCACGTCACCTGGCAGGTCCCGTTTGGACCACGTGGCGCCCCGAAAGTTGAAGCGTCAGCGCATTGAGTTCCGCCAGTTCGCCGGCTTGCAGCGCCCGCGATTGCGACTCGGCCAGCAGTTGCCTCCGTCGGCTGTCGAGCGCCTTGTGTTGCAGCAGACGGATGGCGTCGGCGAACTCCTGCTCGATGCCCTCTTCGGCGATGCCCAGCTCCTGACGCATCAGCCGCTCCAGTCCGGTCGCTTTGGCCGTGCCGCGCCAGTACTCGAGCAGTTGGCCGGCATTGGCACCTGGGTTTTCCTGAAAAAATTCAATCGCCTCGACCAGCGCGGGAACGCCGTGTACGTCGGCCGACAGCAACTGCTCGGTGTTGGCGACCCGGTCGGCGAGGTCGGGGCGTTCCAGCAGCAGTTGCAGCGCACGGCGGACCGGGCGGGTTGCACCGGACTCCACTGCGCCAGCCGACGGACGCGATTCGCGGCGGGGTCCTTCGTCGTCCGGTGACGGCGCCGATGTTTGCGGGGTCAGGTCTTCGCGCCGCAGCCGCGTCATCCGGGCCAGTTCGTCGATCATCAGCGTCTGCAGCGGGCCGGGCCGCAGCTTTTCGAGATGCGGCCGCGCCAGCGAGGCCAGCTTGGCGCGGCCGTCGAGCGTGGCCAGGTTGACCTGCTTGGATAGCTCGCCCAGCAGAAACGCGCTCAGCGTCATCGCGCTGGCGATCTGCTCGCGGAAAGCGGCTTGCCCGATCTCCTGCACCAGCGTGTCCGGATCGTGGCCGTCGGGTAGAAACATGAACAGACACTCGCGGTCGCCGTGAACCTCGGGCAGGGCTTGTTCCAGCGCACGCCAGGCGGCGGCGCGGCCGGCCCGATCGCCGTCAAAACAGAACACGACCTTGCGCGTGCTTTTGTAGATCAGCGCCAGATGTTCGCGCGTGGTCGCCGTGCCGAGCGTGGCCACGCCGTTGTGGATGCCATGCTGGGCCAGCATGACCACGTCCATGTAGCCCTCGACCACCAGCAGGAACGGCAGTTCCGACTTGATCGACTGCTTCGCCTCATACAGGCCGAATAGGTTGCGGCCCTTGTGAAACAGCACGGTTTCCGGCGAATTCAGATACTTGGCCGGATCGTCGCCGAGTGTGCGGCCGCCAAAGCCGATTACTCTGCCGCGCGTGTCGCGGATCGGAAACATCACCCGGTTGCGGAAGCGATCGTAGGCCTTGCCGCCGTCTTTCGGGATCAGCAGCCCGGCTTCGATGGCGTGCTGCGGGTTGTCGAAGAATCGTGTCAGCGAATCCCAGCTGTCGGGCGCAAAGCCGATCCCGAAGGACTTGGCGGTGTCGCCGCCGACGCCGCGCTTCTTCAGGTATTCGATCGCGGCGGGATGCTTGCGCAGTTGCTCGCGGAAGAAGCGCTCGGCGGCAGCCAGCGCATCGAGCGGGCCGTCGAGCACGAGGCGCTCATGGTGGCCCCCGCCTTCGCGGGGTACTTCCAGGCCGGCGCGCTTGGCCAGTTCTTCAACCGCCTCGACGAAGGTCAGGCGGTCGTACTCCATCAGGAAGCCCACCGCGTTACCGTGCTTGCCTGACGAAAAGCAATGAAAGAACTGCTTGGTCGGCGAGACGAAGAACGATGCCGATTTTTCGTTCGAAAACGGCGAGAGCGCCTTGTACTCGCGACCGGCCCGCTTGAGTTCAATGCGCGCGCTGATCACCTCGACGATATCGGTTCGCGCGAGGAGGTCATGAATGAAGGATTGGGGGATGCGGCCGCTCACGACGTGAGTCTACCCCCGGTATTGCTGCTGCAAGAACGGCGGCGCGATGGCGCAGCCGGCGGATCAACCGAGTTTGGCCTTGATCAGGCCCGACAGCTTGCCCATGTCGGTGCGACCGGCAACACGCGGCTTGATCCACGCCATGACCTTGCCCATGTCCTTGCCGGACGTGGCGCCGGTTTCGGCAACGGCTTGATCAAGCAGGGCGCTGATCTCCGCGTCGGTAAGCTGCTGCGGCAGGTAGCCGAGCAACATCTGGATTTCGGCCGCTTCCTTGTCCGCCAAATCCGGCCGGTTGCCGCTGCGGAACTGGTTTTCCGAGTCGCGACGCTGCTTGACCATCTTTTCGACGGCCGCCGTCACGACGGCGTCGGTAATCGTCGTGCTCTCGACGACTTCGCGCTGCTTGAGCTCAGCCGACAGCATGCGCAGCACGGTTAGGCGATCTTTGTCGCCGGCGCGCATGGCTGCTTTCACGTCGTCGAGGACGCGCTTCTGGAGATCGGACATCGTCGTTTGCGCAGCTGCCGTTGCCGGCGGCCGCGCCAGTCGGCTAGTACAGGCGCTGACGGCGGGTGACGTCGCGCGAAACCTTCTTCAGCTGGCGCTTGACCGCGGCAGCGCGCTTGCGCTTGCGTTCCTGGCTCGGCTTCTCGAAGAACTCGTGCTTGCGCACATCGGTCAGCACACCGGCTTTTTCGCAGGTGCGCTTGAAGCGGCGCAGGGCAACTTCGAAGGGTTCGTTTTCGCGGACGCGGACAGTCGGCATAAGGTGAAGCTCGCTCTTTACGCAGGGCTAGGCCCAAAGGGGCGACGATTTTATGCGCGCAGAGCGCTCAATGCAAAGCCTGCGTTCTGCCCGACGTCTTGCGATGCCGCACAATAGCGGTCTTATGCCGGTCCTCGCCCTCGAAACCTCCTGCGATGAAACTGCGGTCGCCGTCTATGACGGTGAGCGCGGCCTGCTGTCCCACACGCTGCATTCGCAGATCCGGCTGCACGCCCAGTACGGCGGCGTGGTCCCAGAACTTGCGTCTCGCGACCACGTCCGCCGCGTCAACGGCTTGATCCGGATCGCGCTGGAGCAAGCGGGCCTGGGCGCGGCCGACTTGAGCGGCGTGGCCTATACCGCCGGGCCGGGGCTGATCGGCGCGCTGATGGTCGGTGCCTCGGTCGCGGCCGGCCTGGCGCTGGCGCAGGGGCTGCCGCTGGTCGCCGTCCATCATATGGAAGGGCATCTGCTGGCGCCGATGCTGGAACCCGAGCGTCCCGTATTCCCGTTTCTGGCGCTGCTGGTTTCCGGCGGCCACACACTGCTGGTATCGGTCGAAGGCATCGGGCGGTATCGCGTGCTGGGCGAAAGTCTGGACGACGCCGTCGGCGAGGCCTTCGACAAGACCGCCAAGCTGCTGGGCCTGCCGTATCCGGGAGGGCCCCATCTGGCGCGCTTGGCGGAAGCCGGTCAGCCCGGCCGCTATCGATTCCCGCGGCCGATGACCGATCGACCGGGCTTGGACTTTAGCTTCAGCGGCTTGAAGACAGCGGTCGCCACAGCGCTTCCAGTCGACGCCGACGATCAGCAGCGCGCCGACATTGCCCGCAGCTTCGAGGATGCCGTCACCGAAACACTGGCGATCAAGTGCGACCGGGCGTTGGAGGCCACGGGTTACCGTGGTCTGGTCGTCGCCGGCGGCGTCGGCGCCAATCGCCGGCTCCGCGCGCGGCTGGCCGATCTGGCGACGCGGCGTGGCGTGGGCCTGTACTTTCCGCGACCTGAGTTCTGCACCGACAACGCCGCGATGATCGCTTACGCCGGCTGGGCGCGGCTCGCCGACGCCCGCCCGGCCGACGGTCGTTTGTTCACTACGGCCCGCTGGCCGCTGGAAAGCTTGCAACCACCCGGTACCCGCGCGGCGTAGTGCTGGGTCCGCGTCAAGAACCACAACCGAGCTGAAACACAATGGACAAGATTTTCATCCGTGGACTCAAGGTCGAAACGATCATCGGCGTCTATGACTGGGAGCGCCACGCGAACCGTCCGTTGAGCTTCGACCTGGATCTGGGCGCTGATTTCACCGACGCCGCCGCCAGCGATCACGTGCGTGATGCGATCGACTACGCCGCCATCATGGAGACGATCACCAAGATCGCCACCGAGTACCACCCAGCGCTGCTGGAGGCGCTGGCCGAGAAAATCGCCCGCGCGCTGTTCAAGGATTTTCCGCTGCTGATGACGCTGCGGATGGCGATCCACAAGCCGGGGGCGATTCCGGTCGAAGACGTCGGCGTCGAGATCGAGCGCCGCCGCGAGGACTACGCCGCTTGCGGCGTCCGCTGAGCGATCAGGCTGCCAGCAGCGTGGCGACGTACTGCGCCAAGTCGTCGTAAATCGCGACGCCGACGGCGCCATGCTCTATTTCGGTGCGCGCGCCTTTGCCGGTTCGCACCAAAATGGGCGTCGCGCCGGCGGCGCGGGCGGCTTCGATGTCCGATGCACTGTCGCCCACGAACGGCACACCATCGAGCTGGACCTGCAGTCGTCTTGCGAGGTCTTGCAGCATGCCCGGCGCAGGCTTGCGCATCACCGACGCATGGTCGGGGTGCTCCGGCGCAAACGCGATTCCGTCGATGCGGCCGCCCAGCTCGGCGCAGGCACGCTGAATCCGGTCGTGGATCGCAAACAGCGCGTCGAAGTCGAGCAGGCCGCGGCCGACGCCGGATTGGTTGCTGGCGATGAACACGCGCCAGCCCGCCTGGCTCAAGCGGGCAATCGCCTCGATGCTGCCCGGGATCGGATGCCATTCGGCGACCGACTTGATGAACGCGTCGGACTCCTCGTTGATCACGCCATCGCGGTCGAGAATCATCAACTTGGCGGCGGGGCTTCCGGGCATGGTCGGGTCAGCCGGGCAGCAACGACAGGTCGGCGACGTCGCGACACAGCGCGTCGAGTTGAGCCAGCAGCGCAAGGCGGTTGGCGCGCACGTCGGGGTCGTCGGCCATGACCATTACGGCTTCAAAGAAGGCATCGAC
>Ga0255089_1000176_pt1 | contig 29990 bp, 29 predicted proteins | sample Colum_Miss_RepC__2_FD_188468 | JGI IMG/M metagenome (GOLD analysis project Ga0255089, IMG submission 188468) | Freshwater microbial communities from Columbia River, Oregon, United States - Colum_Miss_RepC_8d | ecosystem: Environmental > Aquatic > Freshwater > River | place: USA: Oregon... | reverse complement strand
ATCGAGAGGTTGCAGGATCTGGTGGATCTCTATGCGCGGTATCATAACGAAGTAATTGACGGGAATCTGAGGCCTATGAAGATCTGAAAAAATCGCTGTTTCAGATCCACGAGAAAGGACCAGTTCTAGCAATGCAGCTTTCGCAGAATTAGTCATCGGAGCTGACGGTTTACTCACTTACTCGGAAAAGAGGGGCAATTCGGGCTTCAAACTAGCTGTACGCGGCAACGACACGCCCGAAGTCAAAACATTCAGCGTCGAACGAGTCGGGAATTATATCGCACTTTTCGACTATACCTTCTTCGGCGGTGATGGCTGGTTAACGGTGTTTCCTATTGGCAAAATCGAAGCGGGAAACAAAGTAACTTTATTCGATGGATTTAGTTCGGAAGCAGGTAGTAGCACACCGGTGATCAGTTGGAAGAATACTACTTATCCTACAACCTCCGCCTTCCCCATGGAAAAACTGAACGCTCCGGGCAACCGTTTGCTTCTGCTTGATCACATGATGGCTTCTGCGATGACGGACTTTCAGTTTGCGGAAAATGCCGGGCGAAATGCGACTCGTTTCCAACAGGCTTCTCCAGCTAGATTTCTGGATCGATATCTTAAGTGGCGGGAAGTGGTCGCTGACTCTGCTGTTCGTGCGGAGTTAGATTTGTTGGTGGTCAATCGATTTACAGACGCGGGAATGCGTCATTTTATTTTGGGTCGCGAGGTTTTGGCTGACGCGGGATTCAGACTTGCTAAGCTCGCACTCAATCCCCTCGTTGCAAGTCAGATGAGTGAATTATCCAAAGTTGAGCTTAAAAAATTTCTCGAGACCGTGCGCGCAGCGACCGAGAGCGAAGACTTCGGAACAAAGACTGGTGCCGCGCGCGTTTTGGAGCAAAATCGTGAGGCCTTTAATCGACTCGATGCCGTTCTTTCTGGAAAAGCGGATCCCGCACCCGATACCAACAGAGACGATCCAAACAGCGGCTGTGAGTTTCTTGGCAGATTATCTGCTACGTTAAAGTAAGCTCGCGTCGATAAACACTCTTGGGGTCAGCTTTCGACAGGAACGCGCACGCCTTGCCACACAAATGCCGCGAATGAGTCCGGTGATTGCACGGACGAACCATGCACCACGTTTTGCGACTCGCGCACGAGTTCGCGCACCTTTTCAAAAAATTCCGAACTCGCGGGCAGCACGTCCACTGAACAGAAGGCCTCTGGTGAGGTTAGCGATTCTGTGGGTTGACGTGACAAGATGAAGTCCACCCAGTACTTCTTGAATTGCTTCAAGACTACGGGAGAGATATTTCGCGGGATGTGCACCTGCACCTGAGCGTCCAATCGTGGGACGTCACGTTCGTCAAACTTGATCAGTCCGAGTGAATGCATGGTTTGCAACGCGTGTTCTTCCTCGTCTTTCGTTAGACCAAGAATCCCAGCAATGTGGCCTGCCTTGTAACTCCGAAGACCGTTCCACCACGAGGTGCGCATGATCTGTCGAACCGCCGAGATATACGGTGATTGCCAATAAGAATCCCACGAGTGGGTTAGTGCACTCGAACCTGCAGGAAATTTTGCAGCTGATAACTTATCATTCGAAATCTCTTCGATGAATCGTCGCACATCGTCACCCGCGAGCAACATCATGCGGATCAAATCTTCGGCGGAACACTGTCGTATGCCTTTTTCGAAGTGATGAATCATTGCCGCGGACGAATACCCGAGTTTTTCCGCCAACTGTCCTTGGGTGAGAGAGAGTCTTTTTCTCATCAGCTTGACCAGTGCACTTGAAAAAGATTCGGCGTCTTGCGCAAAAGCGGCTTCAAACCACTTTGCATCATGGATGGACTGGGTACACGAAGCAAAGGTCGCAAATGCCGACATTCCTTGAGCCGACAGCAGTGCGAAAAAATCCGACACGGGAATGCGGGAATTTCCCGACTCAAAATTGTAGAGCTTTTGCGGAGGCACCTTCATGACACGAGAGAGTTGCCCTCGCGTCCGTTTCTTGCGGCGGCGAAGCAGCTTGAGAGCCAAGCCGATGTGGGAGTTGATTGAATCCATCTAGTGTACTTTTTCTCATTTTTAACATTATAGTACATTTATCGTACCATTCTCTTAGTCATTTTTGTACCAAATCGTTAATTTTTGGCCGCGTTTGCCGAAAAGTGGGTTAGACTGTGTAAGCAGTCAAACGGAAACCCACGGGAGCAAATGGAATGACGGTGCAAGCACACACAAAGACAAACATGTTCACTTGGATCGCAATCATGCTTGCCGTGAACACGTCGTGCAACAATCCGAGCCAAGAAGAACAGCGCGGTGGCGATCATGTTCCTGAATTGAAGACATATCAGATCGCTGCCCTTCTCGCAGGGGCGGAAGATCGCGGCGTAACCAGTCGCAAGTTCCAAGCAAACTTGGCATTGGGCTCGCAAGTCCGTTTCGCGAAGCGTTATGAAGCGTGCCTTGATGTAAGCATCAGTGACGACGTTCTCGCGCAGGTGGACGCTGAGATGCTTACGCGATCTTCGACACTTTCCAAGTCGGGATTGTGGCATGTGCTGCATCGTGCATTCCAGACGGTCAATTCGTTCGATCTGAAAAAACCGAGCCGTGCGTTCTCGCCGGAGTTGCTCGTCCGCAGAGCCGGCAACAGCAGCGATTGTACGGTGGTCGTAAGTACCGCCAGTGCCGCGGAATTTCCATTTACGGATGCGGACTTTGCACAAGAAAAGCAGGCCATCTTCCAACCCTCGCAGTTAAAGGACGTAACGGGCGTTGCCAATCGTACCGTTGTCGCATTCATTCGTAGCGACCTGAGTTCGGAAAACAAGACCATGCACATCACCCAAGCGCTCGCACAAGCGATGGGCATTCGCGTTTCGTCGGATGAAAATAGTCCATTGAATCCGGCGTCCGACCGCGACGTCACCAAAACAGCGTTCACCATTCGCAGCAAGCCCGCGTACATCGGCGCATCATCAGATGAGGTATCGATCTATACTTGGGTTGCGATGTATGTAGATCTGATTAAGCTCCAGGACTTTCTTACGTTGCAACACTATGCCGACGAATGGGAGCTGAACGAACCTGAAGTCGATACGGAAATGACCGCACCCGTGTCCGTCGCTCCCATTACTGCGGAAGCCTTAGTTGGCAACGAGCACTTGTCCTTCAAACGTGGTTGGACGGAGCCGCTGCGCGTTTGTTTCCAAGCGGATTCTTCCTTCGGTGTCGGCAACGAACAGTTCGACAACTATCTGAGTTATCTCGCCCACGATAACGAGAACCGATCGAGCAAGGGGATAGCAGCAAGCGTCGCGAAGTTAGACGAGGCAACGACACTCAAATTCGTCCGTGCCGAAGACAAATGCTCCCTGCTCGTGGCGATTCGCAAAGCGACCTCGTTCCCGTTCAGTGATTCGCCAAACAACGGCGTTTTTGTCGCCGAAGAAAGGATTCGTCTCACAGATGACAGCGTGCTTGGAATCCCCGTGATCTATTTGAATGGAACCAATCTCGAATTGGATCCAGCAAAAGGCTCATCATCTAAGAAGTACATAGCCATGGTGTTAGAGCATGAAGTCGGCCACTTCATGGGCTTTCGCCATTCATCATCTGATGATTCGCTGCTTTCACCAGCGGGTTATCACGACGCACTAGCATTGCCAGATCCGGACTCGGCGATGTTACAGGCTTGGCTTGATGTGAAGATTGAGGACTAACATGTCAATTTCCACCGGAAAGGACCGACTTATGAACATCATTGATAGACATCCGTATTCGTTTCTGACAGCTGCCACTGCCACGGTCATGCTCTTGATGAGCGTCATCATCTTGACCGCTTGCGGCGACGACAGCTCTGGCACCTATCGACAACAGCGCATCTACCAAGAATACGCCCTGAAATACAACGCATCTGAAGACATGCTTAAGGCATCGGCAATGTTTCGCAAAAGTGACCGTAACGGTGATACGCTCACACTCGAATCGCCGAGTCTGGTTGAATTTAACGGCAAAGGTTTAGAAAAACTAAGCCACATTTATTCAGTCACGATGAAGGGTATTCCGAGCGAACTCACGTTTGAATGGCGCGACTCGGACGGACTGTCATACGTGAATAGTTTCGAACTCACCGAGCTGACCACCGAAAACCTTCCCAACCACATTACCCGAGATGCGGATTTATTCGTTTCGTGGGAAGGGCAATCATTACAACCAGAATACGATGAGTACGCCCGACTGAGCGTCAAGTCCGAACGCAACAGCCAGATCAATTCCGCAACCACCCGCACCGGCAATGAAGTGCGCATCGACGACCGCGACATGCGTTATTTAGCATCGGGACCTGGCACGATCACACTGTTGCGGCAAGCGGAGTTTCCGCTCGCGCAACCCACCGAAGTTGGCGGGCACTGCAGCGTGACGTGGGAACTAGACCAGAAAGTTGAGATCGACTGAATGCGCAATCAGGATAAGAGACTGGTTATTCGATCATTCTCTTATCCTCTCAACCGTTTTCCAATCGCTCCAGTGGAGGTTGGAGTTTCTTACGCGCATCCGGACTTGTTGAAAATCCACATCAGCAACTGAATATCTGCCGTAGTTCTCACTTTGGACCGTATCTTTGTTCCAAAAGATATTGCGTCTTCGCTGCCAAGATTCGTCCACAATTAGTCCATTTCTATCAACGGCCTGCCAGTGAATCTCGTGCGCGGACAAATCCATGACGTCAATCTTCTCAGCGGGCAACGAATGTAAATTGCTCGCAAGAAACTCATGCTCACCGTCAGATTCGATCTCAAGATTGCCGACTTCTTGAACTTCCTGAGTCCAAGCGAACATATCGGAGACTTTCATTTGGTCGAGCCAAGGCCCATCACCCACTGAAAGTCGTTCACTTTGGAATCCAACTTGCTCGTCAACATTCACCTTAACGGTTACTACTCCAAATTCGGATTCCGAGATTTCAAACTCCGGATAGTCGCGATGCTCGTACTCGCCCCACTTATCAAGCTCACCACCCGCACTGCCGACGTTGACATGATACAGGGGCACATCACGTGACTGCCCTCGAGCGTAGGCATGCGTGTGACCGAAAAAGTACGCCCCCGCTTTGCCGCAATCTTTCACAAACTTTTCCATCTCTTGCACAAATTTACCAGAGTATTCACTCTCGCCGATGGGCCAAATTTCGGAATGATGTGGATGATGAAAGAATGAAAAAACCATCTCGATTTCTGGATCATGACAGACCGACTCGAGATCGGCACGAAGCCATTCAATTTGCTCGGCGAGCTGGTATCTCGAATTTGAGTCCAAGCCGATGATGTGGGTATTGGCGTAATCAAACGAATACCAGTGTTCTTCAAATCCCGGCGTGCCGTTTTTGGGAAGATTCATGTAATCAAAGTAGGTCCGACTGTCATTTTCATGATTGCCGATTGCCACATAATAGGGAACCTGGGATGATATGTTTTGGATGGGATTGAAAAAACGAGACCGATATTGTTGCTGCTCGTCACCGTTTTGAACGATATCGCCAGCCACAAGTCCAAACGCATATCGTTCAGAAAGCAGCCGACCATCGGCTCGGTTGATTAGAACCTCGTTCACAATATGATCGTGGATTTTTGGCCCCTTCTGGCAGTCACTGTAAGCAAAAAACTCAAAACTCTTTCGCTGCCCTCGGAGTGGCGCTGTCGTGAATCTGAACACCTTGCTTGAATTTGAGCCGGAACTTACTTCATAGCTATAAGTCGTATCAGGTTCCAAATCTGAAATCATCGCATGATGCACAAACACACCGTCTGGCAAAATCTTGGACTCATTGGCAATGACAGTTTGAGCGAAATTTTCATTCCAAACTTGCAGGCTGACTGAATCTGATGCTTCAGACTCCCAAGCAACAACTGCGCTCGTCGGCGTAACATTTTGCACATACGGCCCGACCAGCGTTTTGTCATTCGCGGACTTTCCCCAAAACGCTTGATCCATTTGGGCAGCCACATCACCGCACGACGACAAGAGCATCGTGAAGATAAATAAATTTGAGATGGAATACATAATCAACCTCCTCTTTTTTCGATTTTGCGTGTTTCTCGGAAGATTTTTGCAACAGTCGATCAATGACGAGGGAAGCTTTAGTTAAGGATGGATAAATTGCTCGTTGGGGTTTGATAAACCACCAACATCGGAATACTCACGGTGCGCACATTTGAGCGCAATTTAGATGGAAGCTTTTGCGGCCTTTTGAAATTCTCTTACTAATGTCGTCTTGGCAACCCCCGCGTGCTCGAATTCATGACCACTTAACGCAAATCCACATTTTAGCCAAAATCCCGAACACGCATTGGCGTCGCTTACTCCGAGACGAATCATCTCACACCCAAGTGCTCGGACCACATAATCCTCAATAAGAGAAAATATTTTTCGGCCCCATCCTTTTGATGAATGATCCGCGTGTAGGACGAGCAAACCAAGATAGCAAGTTTTTTCCTTTGGATGATGAACATGTAGGTCAACGACCGCAATGGGCGCGTCATTGAGTTTCACCAATAAAAATTGTTTGAAATACTTTTCCGATCGGGCCGCTGGGCTGTCTGCCAGATCTTTGCGAACACTTTCCAAATCAGGAAGCTTGCCTTCAACATCTAAAAAATACTGTGGCGACGCTTGATAAATGGCCAGAATCGATGGAGCATGGTCGTCGCTACAAAGTTCAAACGACAAATGTTCTTGGTTCCAACGTTTTGAGCGTTCATGCGCATTGGACGTTGGCTGTGAGGGCACAGCTGTCCACGCCCATCCTTTTCGCAAACACTCTTGCATGCGAAGTTCGTTTTTAGGATACGAAATTTTTTCGTCTTTGAAATTCTGCGTCTCGCCGATGCAGATATAATTCACGACTTCGGAAGAATCATTGATAAGTACGTGCGCGATACCGGTGCCCGATGGAAACGCCGCATATCCTCCGGCATGAACCGTCTTGGCAAAACCGTTCATCCACACGGTGAGAGTTCCCTTAACCACAAAAACAAACTCTTCTTCGTGGGTGTGGGCGTGAGGGAATGCACTGCGTCGCCCCGAAGGCAAACTCTCGAACCATATACCGAGAGCCTTCAGGCCAATTTTATCAGAGATGCGAAATCCTTCGCCAAATGTCTCGTTGTCACCGGGGTAATGAAAGCCTTTGCCGCGCGGTTGTTCGAAGCATTGCACTAGGCACGAAGGTTGATCAGCTCCCAACTCGCGAGTTGACAACTTACCGGGCAATCCCTTGTGCGGACCGAGCGCGTGCACCGGAGGATTTGACCACCAGATGGGGCAATCTTTTTGCAGTTCGGGATTTACCGGAAAGGAGCATAGATTGTCTTTTTTGGTGCGCTCACCTACGACCAGTAACTCGACCGCGTCGGAGGTGTTGTTAATAAATGTGTGTGCGATTCCTGTACCGGAGGGAAAGCCGACCGCATGTCCTGCTTCAAGCTGGTACATATAACCATTGAGCCATAGGTGCGGACGACCTTTGATGACGTAAACGAATTCTTCTTCGAGACTTTCGGCATGGGGTGAAGAAGTGCGGCAGCCCGCCGGTAGCACGACATGGTGGGGCGCTATGCGCGAGAACCCAACCTGCCGTGCGAAGTCGATGTCGTGGGTTTTGATGAAGTCCTTCGGAATATCGCCGGCAGCGGCGGCGTCTGCGTTGATATTAATTTGTCCGACAAACCGGTCCCACTCGACATTCCAAAGGTTTTTCACAAAAAATCCTGCTGCTAAATTCGACAATACTTACCGTAGCTAACACACCTGCCGCTGGGACAGAACGAAATTCGCCATTTACAAATGACCTTAGGTCATTTATTAGTGACTTTGGGTCATTTAATTCACAAAAGGAGAGATCACTTGTCCCAACAAAACAACAGCCGAAGCAATAAAATCGCACTCATTACCGGATCTTCCAGCGGCATCGGCCGTGCCGCCGTCAAAGCGTTTGCACAAGAAGGTTGGACCGTACTGGCAACGATGCGTCGTCCAGAAGAAAACACCGATGCATTTGCCCACTTCGCTAACGTCCGCTTGGTACAGCTCGACGTCACCGATGCCAAGTCGATCGATGACTCCGTGGCATTGGTACGCAGCGAGTACGGAAAACTCGACGCACTCGTTAATAACGCAGGCTACGGACTTGTGGGTGCATTTGAAGAGTTGAGCGACGAACAACTGCGCAGGCAGTTTGATACCAACGTGTTTGGCACCATGAGTCTGACGAGAGCTTTCATCCCGATGATGAGAGAACAAGGGCACGGCCGCATCATCAACATCTCGTCCATCGGTGGACGCATCGGCATTCCATTGTACACGGCATACCATGCGACCAAATTTGCGGTCGAAGGATTTACGGAATCGCTGGACTTTGAACTTAGACCATTTGGTGTGCGTGCAATCTTGATCGAGCCTGGTGCGATTGCCACAGATTTTCTAACCCGTTCATCCGATACCGTCGAACCAGCAGAGTCCTCCGCTTACCGCTCCTACTTTCAGAATGTGATGGACCGCTACACAAAAGTAAGCAAGACGGCTAGCCATCCGTCCGTCGTCGCCAACAAAATCGTCAAAGTGGCGACCGTCGAGCGTCCCCGATTGCGAAATCCAGTGGGTGGCGGAGCGGAGTTTATGATGGCGTTGCGAAAACTTTTGCCGGACCGTACAGTTCGCGCTTTGGTTGCGCAACAAACTGGGGGATAATGCCCCCGTTCAACTAAGGGAGCGAAGCCCAGATGAGACGCCCACTTTCTCGTCAACGCAACAAGACTAAGACGCGCGCCGCCAACAAGACGGAAAAGTTGGCGCGCCGATCCGATCTTTTGCAATGCACGAAAAAGTTGTTCGAAAAATTCGATTACGCTCGCATTAACATCACCGATATCTGCCAGCTCGCCAAACTCGCCAAAGGCAGCTTTTATCTTTACTTCAAAACCAAAGAAGAAGCGTTTTTGTCACTGACGCAAGAGTTGATGGAGGACTGGAACCAGCGCGTTATCACGGCATTGGACGCGCTTCCGCAAGAATCATCCGCCAGTCGCGCCGCCAAGACCTACACTTCCACGTTCAAGGACTCGCACCAGCTTCTGCGACTGTTTTCGATGCTGCATCCAGTATTAGAACGCAACGTTGCCATCGAGCGGATCGTTGAATTCAAAAAGGTGATGAAGATCGTGCAAGAATTGCAGAGCAAAAGTTGGGCCAGGCTGTATCCCGCCCTCACAGATAACGACTTGCAACTCTTGTTTGGATTTTTGAGCAGCTCGATCCTCGGAGTGTGGGCCCTGACAAATCCTCCGCCAAGTGCACGAGAAGCTTTGCAGCAACTCGGGCAGGAGGAGAGCATCCTGCCTTTTGAGGTCGCATTTGAGAGTGTGATGAACACATTCTTGGACGGGCTTTTGCAGGGCAAGTTAAAGCGAAAATAGCTGAAATAAATTTGGTCCCAATGATTCGAGGCCATATCCAAAATCATACCGGCATGCTTGCCCCATCGTACGAAGTCGCATTGAGCGCATTCTTGAACAACAAGTTCAAATTGGCGGCGCAATATATGAGTTCTGGAAACAGCATGGAGGTACAAGGTTATAAGGTGGTGATGGATATGAATTTGAATTGAGTTTTCAGAATGCGTCGTGATGCCAAGTTTAGCGCAAGTGCATGAGCTGGATCACGAGGCAGATCGTAGAGATGAAATGTGGGATTAAAGGATCCGATCAATCCAAAGATCCTTCAAGAACACTTCCCAATGGACAAAACGCAATTGCCTTCGAGATTTCTCTCCACCTCATCTTGCGAGATCAGAATACGTTTGCGCCATTTTCCTTCGTCAGCGATTTTGCCAATTCCTATGGCATCGGATTTAGTTACGCGTGTGGTTGCTTTAATCTCTATAGCAAGAGAGTCATCCAATATCAGGTCAACTTCGTCACCCTGCTTCGTACGCCAAAACGACAACTCTGTGCGCTTGCGACGATAACTGATGTGGGCCCGGATTTCGTTGATAATGAATTGTTCAAAACAATCACCATAGATAGATGAGTTGCGATCGAGATGCTTGGTGCCAGAAAGTGCATGCGTGGCACCGCAATCAAACAAATAGAATTTTTTCCGTCGAAACGGTTTTACGTGACTTTCCAGATTTCCATGGTGGTAAGGCAAAACCCAGAAGGGTATCGTCCAAAATATCGAAAAAGTTTTTGATGCTTTGAGCAGAAATGCCGCCGATATCATTTGCGACATTTGCATAGTTCACAAGTCGCCCGTTTGCTAGTGCTGCAATCTTGAGAAGACGAGAAAACTCGGGAAGCTTACTGCAATTTGTCATTTCCCTTTAGACCCAACCCAGATTTAGTCTCGCGAAATCAGGGAATTACTGAGTTTTTGCTAAAGTTTGCGCATTTTTCGCCGATATATGTTATTATATGTTATGGAAAGGTACTTATTAATATGAACGTCGTCATCACCGACTGGGCCCTAAAGTCCTACCTCGATCTGAAGCATAAGCGAGTGTTCACGGAGGCGGAGTATAACGAGCAGTTGCGACCTGATGCAGAAAGACTGAAGAGGTTTCCTCATGATCCCAAGTTTAGGGTCAATAGTTTTTGGGGGCCGGCCACTTTGGGTAACGGCGTAAATGTGAGGGACGGATTCAAGATGAAGTGGGATTCGATCGGTTCGGGTAAATCTGAGTTGAGATTATGCGTGGCCATCATTGGGTCGATGGCGTTTTTGTGTCAGGCGTTTACAAAGAAGGGCAAGAACGACACACGCGAATGTTTGAATCTCCAGCGCTACATCAACCTGATCATGGATGGTCGCTATTTGAATCGAGGAAGAATTTGAAAAGCTCCGCAAAAAAGATTGAAGCTCGCGATGACCGCATCATGTCCATCATGAAGTCAATGAGTCGCAGTGGTTTACCCAACACTTTTGTTTTGGATGCCGGCAATCTGGCCCGGCAGGATTACGCCATTCTAGGACTGCTAGAATTGTGGATGGACGAAACCGATAAGAAAGAGCGAGCAGAAATCATTGCCGATCTTCAAGACCACATTGACGATGATCGCGAACTTCCTCGCAACGGCAAACTCGTCGAGACTACGACCATTTCATTTGAAAACTTGGACGAAGTGGCCGAAGACATTGCAAAGTTTAAAGACAGATTGAAGGACATCATCGACCGCCATGGAGGGGTCGTTGCCGTTGCTAAAAAGGTAGGAATGCCCCAGCCCTCACTCAGCCGACTTTTGAACTCAGGCTCCATGCCGCGTCGCTCGACGCTTTATAAAATTGCTGATGCGTTGAAGCTAAGCGATGCGGACATTGGGTTTGAATAGATAGATATCGAAATCAAATGTCATTTCCCAATTGATCCCACCCAAGCCAGTATATCCATCAGAAACCACGACTTGTAATTATAACCATTTGGATATATCATGCGGATTACGTTTCACCAGTCCAAGACAGGAGGAAACTACATTGAAACTTGGCTAAATGAGATTCGCAATGAATTCAAAACCCTCTGGAATGCCCTTTGAAACACTCCTCAAAAAACAACTCAAGACCAACGAAGTAAAACTGCATTTTGATCAGGTACAGTTTTACCTGCAAGTGGCTCGCATCATCTCCGAACTAAGAGCAAAGGCCGAGCTGTCGCAAGCAGAACTAGCCAAACGTGCCGACGTCAGCCAACCCATGATTGCACGACTGGAAAAAGGAGATCATCGTCGCACCCCAACCTTCGACACGATTTATAGGATTTTGAAAGCTTTGGGATACTGCATGACTATCTCGATTAAGCCCGAGCGTGGAGTTGCATGAATTCAATCAACATACTCGCGGCTGGCGGCATCCAGGTCCATGTCCGAAAGTTTTTCGAGCATCACGATTGGTAACCGTTGAGAGTTCCGCCGAATTGCTTTCGTTCGGCAGCAACAAGCAAGATAAGAAAAACAAGGCGCGGCCGAAGGAGTTTACATATCGGTAAATGACTGAGGTCGCGCCAAAGTTTGACGCTAAATTTCTAGTCACGTCGAAACACCACTTCACCTCTTTTAATCCACGAGTAACGAACGAGTTGAGGAATGCGATGAAAAACGCGAAGGAGTGGACACTCTGGTCCATGACCGAAAGTTTTTCGAGCATGACGAATCAATCCTGATCATATTGTAGTTTCACTGAATCTCTTTTTAGCGGCGAGCTGCGAGTGAGCCAAGGAAAACGAAGAAAAGTGCGAAGGAGTGGACGCCTTGGTCCATGACTGAGCGATTTTCGAGTTTGACGCTGGATCACGAAGCAGATCGAATGACCGCCTCGCTTCTTTTAATCCACGAGTGACGAACGAGATGAGGAATGCGATGAAAAACATGAGGGAGTGGACGCTCTGGTCCATGACCGAAAGTTTTTCGAGCATGACGAAATATCGTGAAGTTAATCGTGGATTAAAAGTGGGCCCAGAGGGACTTGAACCCCCAACCCGCCGGTTATGAGCCGGCTGCTCTAACCATTGAGCTATAGGCCCCCACTGGTATGCAGGATCATTGAAATTAACAGCGACATTGATTACTTACAAATATTTTTTCGGCCGAATCTCTGCGTATTTTTCTCGCAGTGCATCGCAACGCGCGAGAATGACAGCTTTTTATTGTGACAGCAAGGAATGTTCTGACACCCGCGTCGCGCTTGGTTTGCAGTCCAATTCCGAGAATGTGATGCCTTTCTTGGCTCTCCTGGGTAAAGCGCAATTTTAACGGCTCGCTCGGACAAATTGTGACCACGTATTTTCGCGCATCCTAGCCTCCGCTATCGTCATTCCCTCATTGAATTACGTACCGTTCGTTTGTTTGCGCCATCTGGGCATACTAGCGTGGCATCAATTTTTTTCGGAGGGAATCATGAACAAGTATTACGGCATCGTTGGACTTTTTTTCGTCGCAGCTTGCGGACGAAACGAAGCACCGGCATCGCAAACCAAAGACGTGATTGTTTATGAGACGCAGCTAGCCTGCAAAGCGGATTGGGCTTGCGAAGGTGAAACGACCGCGCGCGGCAACGTGACATCCACTGGTAAATTTGTCGCTGGCCAGAATGACTTGTGCAAAGAAAATCTTTTGTCTCAAGTAAAACCGTCCGGCGTCTGCAGCGGCGCATATGCCATAGTGCCCGATACGTTTTCTTTTGCGGAAACCAAGGTGGAGTTAACTTTGCTTACCTGTGCCAACGGCGCGGGAGCCAGTCTTTGCAATGCGATGGCGGAACTCGTCAAAGCACTCGCTTGGGAATGCACCGGCTCAGCGTGCTATTCGATTTGGGAAGATCAGCTCGAGAAAATGGCCGCGGTTCGTCGCATTTGGGATCGAAGCCAAAATCCCAAAAATCTGGTTAGTGCAGAAATCGCCGACAAGGCGGAAAGGACGTCACGCAAGATGTGCGCCCAAGAGCGTACCGGGGACGTCGGTCAGATGGTCAAGTTGACGAAAGCGACGAACGAAACCGGCTTGGCATTTGCTGCGATGCAACGCGCGGCAAACCGATCCCATGCCTATACCTGCAAACATTCCGTAAATTAGATTCGTTTCATTTTCAAGGTGCGGGCATGCGTTGAGCATGTCCCGCACAAGCGGTGAGCAGAAGCCATTTGCCACTCCTTCAGAAATGCCGATTTTGCGGGACAAAGTTCATTGTCATATGACCCCAAAACTCTTGGGCGCAGTAACATCCCAATACCACAAACAAAAAATGGGCACCGGTAGGGTCGCTGAATTCATTTCGCTGCTTAGCCAGATTCCTTCTTAGTTTTTGAGGCATTAGGAAAAAGCAGCAGCCGCCGCGCAAGAACTTTCGCACGACCGCGTCTAGTCAAATCGCAGCCTTAGCAATGGCATCGCCTGTGCAAGGCAGGTGGCGTGTCGTCGCTGAATATGAAGTTGTGAATTGTGATTGATCCTTAACCTTGATGTTGGAGTACAGATGATGAAATTCATGAACAAACTAGCTCTGCTTGCATCCACCAGTCTATGGCTCGTCGCCTGTGGTGACGGTGCGGAACAAAGCTCGCTGAACGATCGAAAGGGCCAAAAATCTGAGATCGATCTCGGCAGTACCGTGGTCTTTGGTGCGTCATTAAAAGACGCGCTGGTCGTCGGGTCGAAAGCTTCGTTCTTGATTAGCGGCAAAGTGCTCATCGGCCAAGACAACTGCGCCGCGGCAAAAGTGAAGAAAGCACAATGGAAGCAAGAATACGTAGACGGCACCTTGGAAATCTCAGTCCACTTGCTGGGCGATTTGCGCACGTTTGGTCAAGAGATTGCGTGCGTGTCGGATGGTACCCCCGTGTACCGCAGCATGAGACTTGATGTCGTAGTCGATCCGCAACAAGCGACGAAAGTAATGCTTAAGAATGCAGATGCAGACAAAAAGAATTTTGACATAATGGTTCCTGCCGTCGTTACGGAGGTTGTTACAAAGGAAATCGTTAAGAGTCGTCCTAACACTACCGTTACCGTTAAGGCTAAAGTCGCGCCGTTCAAAAACGAGTGTGAACAAAAGGCCGTGGTGCTGACTGCATTTAGTTCATTCACTTCGCAGAAACCATCGGAGGTTAAACTCAAGCGCAACCTTTATGCCGTGCACTTGCGCGCTCCGGACCAAGCTGCCAAAACATGTAACGCCGCTGCACCTGCGTCTAAAGTTCCGACCGCGTTCACTCGCGTGGTGTTTCCAGTGGAATCGCAACAGTCGATTGTTTTAATTCATGATTTGAGCAATCTAGCTGGGACGAAGACGGTGATCCTACCATAATTTGACATGCTGCACGGGCCCTCGGGGCCCGTCGTGCAACCCTTCCTCGCCGGCCTACCCACATTGATCTAGAAGCCGAGTTAAGCCAGCCATCTCGGTCAGTTAGACAGCGAAATCAGATGTAAGCATTGAAACGACAAATTTACCCAAATAAATGATCAGTCGTTTTCTCAGTTATTTCGAACGGTTGACAGCCAGCTTGATTCGTATAGCGAAGTTCGTCGAAAACTCATGCGAGACTTTAGCGCCTCGATTGGGGGACTTGCGATGGGCATCAAAAAGATCATGAACGACATGGTGATGGACCGGCTTCGTACAGCAAAAGAGTTCTCCGCCGAGGACATGAACAAACTCAAAGCTGACTTCCATCTGTTCCACAACAAAATCTTGGACGTCGTCGAACTTCGCAAAGTGAAGCAGAAGATCAACCAAGACGCGATCAAGCTGGATTTAGCAGAAGATCAGACTTTAAGAAGTCTGTTTAACACTTCCATGCAAGAAATTTTGGAAATGTTTCGACGAGCCGCATTGGACAGAGACATTTATGAACGCTGGCAAAAACGATCTTTGTTACACGGATACCTGCAGAAAAAATTCGATGATCGAATCGCGATCGAGAAGCAGGTGCAATATTCGAAATTCATGACACAGCTTTTATACCAAGTCATGCTCGAACGAGAGATGCAGCGGCGCGAACTCGCCAAATTGGCGAAAAAGGAATTCATCGACGAAATCAAGAAGCAGCTAGAACTCGCCAAGGACACCTTTCAAGAAAGATCTGACAACGTTAAACAACTAAACGCCGAGATGGTGCAGATCAAGTACGACAACATCGACGTTCACCGCCAAAAGAAGGCGGAGATGTACGAAAAGTGGCTCGCCGCGCAAAAAGGACGCAAAGTCGAATTCTACGAAAACAAAGATGCCATTGCCGCCAAGGTGCATGAGTTTTACGAGACAAAACTAACCAAGGCTAAATCAAAGTTGGAAGACGTGCGCGAGATATTCGTCAACCGATCAGATGATTCGTACAAGCGGATCGAAGCCTATGTGAAGAAGATTTACGAAAAGCAAGAAGTTGCACACAAACTTCGGGAAGATACCGTCGTCGAACGCAAGAACAATGTCGAGCAACGCGTTCTTGAGTTCATTGGTCGCATTGACGATTCCAAAGATAAGGTGCGCGTCATCGTCGACGAAAAATTTTTGGATCGCATGAAACAGTCTTTGGGACTCGCGGCATTTGCGGTGCAACACACTGCACACATACAATCCATGGGACGCGCCATCGCAGATGCAAAACGCGAGGGAGATCCCGTCAAATACTCGGACGTCGCGGTGGATGGAACGAAAAAAGTATCGTGAAATCAGTCGGCGGAACTAATCTTGGTTCCGCGCTCGCCCAGCACTGAGAGGGGATCGACTGGATCCCCAGCTGAATTGCGCACTTCAAAATGAAGGTGAGGTCCGGTGGCATTGCCGGTACGGCCGACCGTGCCGATGATTTCACCCGCCTTCACGCGTGAACCTTCTCTAACATCGATCGTGTGACAGTGAGCGTAGATGGTCGTCATGTCGATAGCTTCGTGTTTGACTTCGATTAGTTTACCGTAATCGCCCTTCCATCCTGCAAATACGACCACGCCGTCAGCGCTGGATGCGATTTCCGTACCCTTACCCGCACGAATATCGACGCCCGTGTGCGAACGCCATCCACGTCGTCCGAAAGCAGATGAAATCTCACCCGACACGGGCCAAATGATTTTGCCAGAGCCGCTACCATATAAAAGTCCGCGCGACGGTGTCGTCTTGGTTACTTTCGGCGGCAGGAGTTGATCGGCAGGCACAACACCTTCAGGTCCCGGATAAATTTTTAGACGAATTCCAGGCTTGATGTCTTCTGCACTGCTGAGTTCATTAACAGCCAGAATCTCTTCGGCGCTGGTGTCAAAACGTCGCGCAAGAGTATCGAGCGTTTCATGCTGCCCGGTCGTCACCATGTAATACATGCGACCTTTGTTCGTGGTAGCACAACTGACGAGAACAAACGCACACGCTGCGAGCGCGAGGACGCGTCTGCAAAACGACATGTGTTGCACCAGCCTCAATTAAAACTCCTGATTGACGAACGATTGCATACCGCGCGTAACATCGTCTCGGAAGAGATCGGGTTTCAGCGCGGTGACCGTCGCAAATCCGTGCAAGATCACTTCGCAATCAGACTCACCACGCATCGGTTCGTAACCTTTGGCTCCGACTCCCAGCCAGTAATAAGGTCGTCCGCGCGGATCGCGCCGCTCATCGACGAGTCCGTTATAGATGCGGCGGCCAAGCGTGGCGGTGCGGATGCCCTTTAGTTTATCTTTAGGAACATTGGGCACGTTGACGTTGATGACGCAACCTTTGGCCAATGTTTTCAACTCTGAGATTTGCAACAACTGATCGACAACGAATGCCGCGGTTTCGTAGTGCAATGGCTCGGTTCCTTCTACGGATACGGCCATGGAGGGGATGCCGCACAAACACCCTTCGATCGCTGCACCGACGGTGCCCGAATAAATAGTGTCCGTGCCGAGATTGCCACCACGGTTGATGCCACTCACCACCCAATCGGGCTGACGATCAACAAGCTTTTGCGTCGCTAACATCATGCAGTCAGCGGGCGTACCTTCGATGCCGTAAACATCTTCCGCAACTTTTTGCACGATCACCGGCAGACCCAAAGTGAGCGCGCTACTCATTGCTGATCTTTCAAGGTGTGGCGCGACGACCATGACGCGGCCGTGCTTGCGTAGTGATTGCGCGAGGACGTTGATCCCTGGCGCATGAACACCATCGTCATTACTTACGAGAAAAAAGGGCCGACTCATAGCTCGGCCTCCTATCAAACAAAATTTAACTTCTCACCAGCTCCGTTACGCGGGCGTAAACACGAACGGATAAGTAACGGTAACTGGCTGCCCACCGCGAGGCTTTGGAAACTTCCACCGAGCAATACGACTGGTTACGCAACCTTGCATGACACTATCGGTAAGCGTTCCGGTTTTGATTTCGGAAGTGGTGACACTACCATCAGTTCCAATCACAAATCCAGTCGTTAGCTTTCCTTGCGCACTTGGTGAGCGCTGCAACAATTGTTCGTAGCAGTGACGAATCTGGTTCAAGTTAGCGCGAATTACTGCGTTGATCTCTTGCTGGGTCAAGCCACCGCTAACCACAGGATCTTCTGCGGGAAGCTCAACTTCCGGTCTCGCTCGCCCACCGGCTCCTCGCCCCAGTCCCGAACCACCAAGACCACCCTTGCCGCCTTCGCCAGAAAGATAACCACCCGAACCGCCGGCGCCAAATTGCGTTGCACCTTCACCACCACCGAGTCCGAGAGATTGGCGACGTCCGTCACCACCACCGAGACCGTATGTCTTCGATGCCGATCCTGATCCACCGCCCGCACCACCGACCGACGATTTGAAATCGGTTGCGATCGCGCCGGGACCTGCTTGGTTCAAAACTTTGCCGACGCCGAGTCCCAATTTTGAAAGGTTGACGCCAGACGCTTTGTTGTTATCGACACCTTCAACGCCGTAAACGTTTGATTTTTGTTCACCTTTGCGAGCGCCACCGGCTTGGCCGTTACCGCCACCGACGGGACCGCCCGATGCACCTTTGGGTCCGCCTTTGTTTTCGCCAGCGAGTTTGAAGTCGGGTTGCTTCGCACCGATCGACGGCATGCCGTCCGTGGACTTCTGCAACTTATCGAGCGGATTCGCGGCAGCCGCCTCAGCTTTTTGCTGAGGCTTGGCTTCGGTCAATGTTTTCACCGCTTCCTTTTTCACTTCAGCCTTTTGTTCAACAGGCTTGGGTGGCTTTGGCGGCTCTTTCTTTTCAGGCTCAACAGGCTTTGGCTTCTGAGGTGGCGGCTTCGGTACAGGCGGAGTTTCTGGCTCTGTTTTGACCTGTGCCACTTCAACTTTTGGTTTTTCTTCTTTGGGCTTGGGCTGCTCTTTTATCGGAATGTTGATGATGGCAATGTCGTCATCACTCAACTCTTCTGGTACGTCAGGCTTACTCGTGAGCAGTATGGGAACAATCACTGCCATGTAAAGCAGAGTGGCCAATGTACTCAATGCAAAAAAGAACGGATCACGTGGACCGGTTCGTGGTAGATCGAGTGCGGGCGGCGAACAGAACATGAGGAAGTAGCGCACGCTTCCAAACTTGATGTGCGCGATGTCGCGACGACCCATCTTGTGCGAACCCGATCCGTTTACCGAATCAACTTGTCCACCTTTGCGAAGACGAGCTTCCATTCCCGAAAGAAGATTCAGACGATAGCCGTCTTCACTGACGTCAGCCATTACGTGACGCGTGATGTCCGATTCGCCAGCTGCGATGAAATTTGCTTTGGTCGGATCACCAATGGTTACTTGCTCAAAGCCGCGCAGTGACGGATGAAACAAGTCGGTGTCGAGAACGGTGTCACCCCAGTAGGCAACGCACTCAAGTACAGAACCAGCGGGCTTGGCGTTACGTGGCGAAAATAGAACGTCTTTGCGTTCGACGCGTCGATCGCCTTCTTCAGCTTTTGCGGCCGGTGGAACTGGATCTCGCTTTTCGGTAGCGCGGCCGGGCGCAACACTTTCAGGTTGTGCGCCGGTCGTTGCAATCTTTTCAGACTTCGCGGTGACGGCGGCAGCGGACTTGTTGAACGACGGAGCTGGAATTACTGTGGTCGCAGCAAGATTGTCGATTTCCTTTGCTTGCGCGACAGAAAGATTTACCGTACCGATGGTGATGGTGTCAGACGGTTTGATGGCCGATTCGACTTGGATGCGAACGCCGTTGAGCATGACGCCGGCAGCGGAGCCGAGATCAGTGATCAACCACTGACCGTCCACTTCTTCGATCATGGCATGAATTGGTTCAACATCAGCAGCGCGCAAGACCACGTGATTGGACAACAACGTTCCAATCAGCATACGTGACGAATCAATCGCAACTGTCTGAGGTGACTGTCCGGGTACTGTAAACCTTAATTCAAGCACGTTGAGCTCCCGCAGGTTCCATCTACAACAACCAGAAAGAAATCACTAAAATTCTATCATAAGCCGCCACCTTGCGGCAGCGGTCACAACCGTTATCCGGCCTTCTTCGACTCTGCCTCTTTTTCGGGCTTAGCCGCAGGCTTTTTGTCCTTTGCCGCTTCTTTTGCAATGCGGTCACTTAATTCACCCGAGCGTTTGTCGAGTTCGGCACCGCCACGCATTCCTGCCGCATCGTTGACCAACTGTTTGGCTTTATCGAAATTTCCTTCAGATTGGTAAGCAGTTACCGCGCAGTTGACGAGAGTCAGCTTGTTCTTCTTTTCCGCAAGAACCTTCTGACAAAGATCAACGCTGCCCTTAGCATTGCCACTCATGCGTTCGACGGTGGCTTTGCCGAGTTGAACCAACCAGTCATCGTCGAGGTCCTTCAACATCGCGTCGGCAAACTTGTATGCCCCGCGCTTGAGAGAAACCATTGCAAGGTTCAATGTCGCAGGCTGGTACTTGTCCTTTTCTTTACGCGCGATCAACCAACTGTTGATGGCTTCAGGAACTCGACCGTCCGCGTATTCGATGACGCCTTGCAGGTTATAGCCCGCGGCCTTTACGTCAGCGATCTTTGAGTTGAGAATCGAAGGAAGAAAGTGCTCCGCCATGGAATACTTCTTCGCTCGCACTGCCGCGATTGCCAATTCCAATTTAGCAATGATCGGTACACCGCGATCGATGTCCTTTTTCATTTCAATATCAGCAAGCTGGCTCGCAGCTTGCGCTACAGACTCGTAACTCATACCGGCGATGCGTCGTGCGGCGATAAGTGCGAGATAGTTTTCTCGCTTCGGCTCACTTTTTGCCGCCGTCTCAAGACTGCGCGCGATTTCTTCAGCGGCACCCTTATCGACGGCATGGCTGGTCAACTTATCGTTGCTCAAACTAAGGATGAGGGTATTGAAGCCGCGCGAAACATCAATTTCGGCTTCCTTTTCCATGCCATCATCAGGGCGTTTTTCATTATCAACGACTTCTTTGACTTCGCCGCCGCCACCACAAGATGCCAGCGCGACCGCAAGTCCAACCGTCAAAGATGTTTTAATGATCTTCACGCGATTACCTTAGTCTTGAAGTTATTGACGACGACACCGACGAACCAACAAAATCAGGATCATCGTAGAAGTCTTCAAACGTTGCGTTCTTATCCATGATTCTTTGCTGAGCGTTGTAGACGAGTGGAGTCCACTCATTGAACACTCTGAACTTCACAATCGTGTCGTCCGCGATCTTGTACCATTCGACTGCCTGCTTCTTCAGTTCTGCAACCTTCGGCGCAAGCTGATTCACCACGTCTTCACGGCGCGCACCTTGGATCTCTGGCGGATTGGCCAAAGCTTCAGCAAAGAGTTCGAAGGCCGTGCCCAATCGATACAATGCGGCCACACCCCAGTATGGATCTTTGGTCTGGAAGACTCGTTCATAGATCGTCTTGAGTTGGCCGAGTGCATTGGTCTTCTTTTCGATGCTCGCTGCGAGTCGGTCAACCGTGCCGCCAGCAAGAGTTACTTTCTGGAAGCGACTGATCTCGGAATCCACACCCTTGAACTGGATCTCGGCGACGTAACGGAGTGCTTCGCCTTCAATCTTCTTGTCTTGGTTGTAGATGTTCTGAATGTCGCGCGCCGCTTGCTGTGCGGCAGCACCCTGCCCCTTACCTGCCGCATAGATCTTGTAAATCGCAGCGATCTTCTCGTTACCGTTCAATGGGAAGTTACGAAGGTAGTCGTTGCGAATCAGCGTTGCCATGCGCGAGTTGCGGCCTTCTCGCTCGGCCGCCACGATCAAGCGCTCAACGATGCCTTTACCTGCATCCTTGTACTTGGTCGCAAAACTGAGGCAAGACGCCTCGGCAGCTGCAGGGTTTTGTGCCAATGACAATTCACATGACTTTGCCAAACCACCGGCAATTTCTTTCGGATCTTTCGCGTAGTTTTTCACGAGCAATTGGTAATACTGCACAGCTTCTTTGAATTCCAAGCGCCGTTCGTAAATCCCAGCGACTTCGATCAAAGCGTCCTTGGCTTTCTCAAACTTTGGAAACTTCTTGACGACGACGAGGTACGCATTCAAAGCTGATGGAACATCTCCGCCCTTGGCGAAGTTAACCGCGGCGTTAAACCACAACTTGTCCACGTCTTTTAGCTTGGGGTACTTCTTGGCTTTGTCTTCATACTCGCGCGCCTTTTTCAACGGCTCGCTGATCTTTTCGATGCCACCGATCTCGATGTTGGTGCGTAGGTCTCGAAGTTCTTCTCCGAGCGACCCCTTCTGGTATTGAGGAATCTTGAGAAGTTCGTCAGCTAGCGCCAAAACCTTCTGATCGTCGCCGGCACTCAATCGAATCAACTGGCGGGCCGAGTCAGGACCTTCTTTGTCGTTTGGATACTTGAGAGCGATGGTACGTAGGTACTGCTTGGCTTTGTCTAGATTGTTCGAATGGAAGAAAACCTTCGTCACGTCAAGATCACACGTCTTGATGATCTTCTGCTCTTTGGGGTAAACCTTAGTGAATTCCGCACACGCGTTGATATAGTTGGCAGCTCGAACCGAAAGCTTTAGCGGCTGCTTTTTGAAGTCAGGCTTTTGCTTTTGCATCGCCTTGAATTCAGGTTCAAAATCTTTCGCATATGAATCGATCATGTACAGAGCTGATTGCTTGTGAATATTGTCGGGCTTTTTACCAGTAAAGATCGCGGCTTTTTCTACAGGCAAGCGTACGATATCGAGGTAATACGCACCCGCCTTGCGGTAATCCTTCAAAAAGTATTCGATATCCGCGAGGTTGAATTTGATTTCGGCTTCTTCTTTCGCGTCAGGATAGAGTTCCAAGAAGAGCAAGTAACCAATGCGTGCCTGCTCGTGCATGGCTTCGCCACCGTCCTTGATCGCTTCCTTGTGGGTCAACTTCGAATACGTCAGCAGTTGGTCGCGGATCAGAACTTGAGCTTCAAGCACTTCTTTGTTGTTCTTTTCTTTGTTGGCCGCTGTCCACGAACTCTTCGGTCCGTACAAATCACCGAATCGCTTCAATTCCTTCCAGACTTCACTCATTTTGCCGAGGGAATAAAGCAGTGCGACGACTTCCTTCTGCGTTCCTGGACCGTCGATCGCGTTAGGCTCGAGTTCTTGGAATCGCTTCAAGGTCTTGATCGCAGCAGCAAATTGACCGTTGGCCGCAAATGTCTGTGAGAGAATGCTGAGCAGCGGACCAATAAATTCAGCCCCACCGTTCTTGCGGTAGTATGCGATCGCTGGCTCGACCATTTGCAGTTCTGCAAAGGCATAGACCATGTCACGCAATGCCTGTTCCTTCAACTGGATCGCGCCTTCGATGTCTTCTTTGCCTTTCGCGATGGAAACAACGTTCTGCCAGTACTCGAGCGCCTCTTTATACCGACCTGTGTTGAAGGCGCACCACGCAAGTTTGAAGATCGACCAAAGATAACGCTTGGACTGGGTAAACCGCGTCACTTTTTTGTAGTTGTTGGCCGCATTGCCGAAGTCATCACGATCAAAGAAGTAATCTCCGAGCTGCGCGTAGGCATCACTGGCGATTTCCGAGTTGGGGAAACGTTGGATCAATTCAGAGAACGCTTTCGCTGCTTCCTTTTCTTGACCAAGCTGCTGCTGCGCCATTGCTTGATAGAAAAGTAATCGATCAGCATTCTTGCCCTTGGGAAATTCAGCCATGATCGCGCGGCTGTCTTGAATGACAATTTGCCACTGCTTGCGTGATTGACTGACGTTAAGTTGCGGTTCTCGCCCCTTACGTCCATTGGTATCCCAATCTTGGTACTTGCGGTCATAATCGCGTTCTTCTTCATTACGCAAGAAGACGGCGAGTTCGAAATTCAAGTTGATTGCACGTTCAAGTAGATTCAATTTACCAAGGGATTTCGCCTGCATCTTGTTCGCGTTTCGTTTCAAGACCGGCACTGTCTTTTTTACTTCTTCGATGATCTTGCGCTCAACTTCGATGACAAAAACCGCCGATCGCGTCAGTTTCGGCAGCTCGCCCTTCTGGTCTTTTTTTTGCGAAGCAAGTTCTGACTTAACTTCACTCTTGTCGACTTCAATGTCAGCTCGCTTACGCTGCGCGTAAGCGTTCGAGGTCGCCATTGCCCCCGCCAATAATAGGCACAACGCGTTCGCAAAAATGTAATGACGCTTATTTATCATTCGACTTTCCGCCTTCGTCACATCTGCTTGCGAGATTGTAAACGTAGTAACCAAGTTCATCTTCCCAATATTCGTTTGGCAAGAACGGCCAGTATTCGAGCGTCTCGCCCAACTTCAACTCCTGCAAACCACCGATGAACTGCTTACGTGAAGCCGCAGATTCAACGTTGATCTGCTTGCGGAGCTTATTAATGTTTTCGAGAAGGATCTCAGACAAAACAAGTCCAGACTGGTTGTCGAGATCTTTCAAGTAGTCGTAATAACCGTCGGCAGCTTTGTACATGCGTGTTCCGGCGTCTTCTGCAGCTGCCTTTTTCTTCGCATTCAGGAAGTCTTTCAGTTCGGATTGTAGTCCAGACGAGGACCACGCACGCCCCTTGCTACCGAGTTGGTTCAATTCGATGGTTGCAAAACGAATCGTGTCTGCGGCTTCACGGTAGGCATCAGAACGCGAAACGCGGTCAAGGATTTCAGATGCTTTCTGGAATCGATTCAACGTGCCTGTGCGATAGTCGTAGATCAAACGGAAGAAACCGTCGGAGTCATTGTTGAAGCTACGGACCAACTCACGCGCTGAAGACAACGTGTCTTTGTAGCGTTTTTGAAAATCCTTGAGTGATCCCTTGGCTTCTTCGTAACGACAAAGGCGCAAAAAGGTGATCGACTGCAGAATGTAGCTTTCAGGATAGAAACGGTTATCAAAAAACGGCGAATGCAGCGTGTGAATAACGCCGAGTGTGTTGTTGTGCTTTTGGATCATGAAGTATGCCCACGACGCTTCCCAAAGAGCATCGAGCCAATTGTCCGAATCACGAGGGATTTCTCCGTAATAGGAGAGCGCTTCGGGAAATCGTCGGATTTCGTAATGCACACGCGCGAGGTTCATCGTCGCCATTTCCCAAAGAAGTTGGCGGTTTTCATCACCGGCGATACGTTCGCGGACGCGTTTGAAATTGGTGATCGCTTCACTATGTCGTCCCGCCAAATTAGCAATGACGCCCAAGTGGAATTCCGCACCGGACGCATAAGAACTTCCGGGGGGAACTTTGTCGAAATAATTGCGCGCAGCTTTGAATTTTCCTTGCGAATACTGCTCAACACCCAAGTAGTAGAAGTAAAAGCCGCGAGCAGCCCCTGGGATAGCGGACGGATCCACGTTCGCTTTGAAGAGTTCAACAATCTGCGACTGGCCGAGGCTCACGGAATTATTGATACGACCGAGTTCTTCTAAGGCGCGTCGAAAGTATGGATTGTTGGACTCGTAGCCGCGACGAACGATGAGTGTGTAGTACTTTGACGCGGAATATAAGAAACCAATCCGCTGCAAGCAGTCGGCAAGATACCATTCTGCCGCGCGCTTTTCCGCGGTGGTTTGTGCGAGTTCTTTGGCCTGAAAGAACAGTCCCGCCGCTTCATACAAGCGGTTGGCTCGGTAGTAATTCAGAGCTTCGCCATAGTTCGCCAGCGCCGACTCCGAGAAGAGTCCCAACACCAATGCGACCAAGCAAATTTTCCGTAACAATCGCTTCATCAACAACTTCCACCATTAAAAGAACTTCGAAGCACCGACCTGCAACGTCACGTTGTAATGTGTATCACCACCGCTCACACCCGCCGTAGGGTCGCAAGCCGCGTCAGCCGAATCATAAAAAATCGTGTGGTGGCGAATGTCCCACTTTACTGAAACATCTTTCGAAACGAAGTAGCGTTGACCGAGGCCCACAAGCACGTCCGGATATGTAGATGTTTTGTTCGCAGGAACTTTTGTCAAATTTTGCGAGCTACCATCCTTCGATACGCGAACGCAAAAGTCTTTGTAATCCCAGTACACGCCGGTCAAGCCGCCGCCGAACGCCAAAAACGTATCGAAATAAATCAACTGACCGGATGGCAGCTGCCACTTTCCATAAATCGGCGTCCACTGCAACGCCGCTTCCATCGCATATTCCGTGCGAACAATTTGTGTACGAATGTCGAACTGATCGAACAGCGTTTCTTTATCTGACTTGTCGATGGAGAATCCATAGGCACCTGAAGCCTCAATGCCGAAAGCTTCGTTGAAGTGATACGTCATCAGACCGGAGACAAGGTACGTGTAAATGAAGGTCTGGTTCATGATCGCGTTGAACTGTGCGCCGAGCTCAAATCGACCGGATTTTTGAAAGTATTTGGGTCGAATTACCCGCACTTCGTAATCATCAAACTCATCGTCAGCAATGAGCGATCCGGCAGGAATAGTCACAGCGAGCATGATCGCCACGAATCCTCGTACCAATTTGGAGTAAACTTTTGTCTTCAACTCAACTCCACAAGCAACACGTTCAGCAGGAACTAGGACCGAGGTTTCTCGACCATTAACTTAATGGTCAGAAATTCTGCTTGCTGCGCCGATAGCATGACGCGCTTCAGCAGCTTAAATCTGTGATTCTTGTCAACTTCGATTGTCAACACGCCGATTTTTTTCTTTTCGCCATTCGGCAGAACTGCCGTCTTGTTTTGACGTTCAGCTAGTTTTTCCAGCTCTTTGAACAAACTGTACACCGCACCTTGCGATTGGTCGGCCTTAGGAACGTCGCCGTCAACAATGGATGCGATCTTGATGACTTTCACGTCATTCAAAAGGATTTCACTCTTGGTCAACGAAACGGTCGGTACATCGTCGAGGTTGATCAACGTTTGCGTTGATGGCAATTCAAGACCTTCCGTCGGATCAACGTTTTCCGGATTAACAGAATACGTCATCAACAAGAATGTAATAAGAATACTGAAGATATCCAGCATCGGGTTCAGATTCAGCGAAATACTTTCGCCTGCTTCACCGCCTACACTCGCCATACTCTCACCGCCTGTTCATTTTCCAATGTTACAGTACGACACTTCCCATCACGACCTGAGGAAACAGAACCTCTTTTGTTTCGACGCGTGCACCGCTCTTGTCTTCCGTCATATAAAGCACCGGATCCGTTGCGCGCCGCGACTTCACTTCATCGATCACTTTGACTAGCTGTTCGTAAATGACGTCGTCTTCGCAATACAAAGTCACTTTCTTCACGTCTTCATTCGCTTTGCGAATTTCCACCAGAGCGGCATGAAGTCGATCCATACCCTCTGGCGTGATGTCATAGGTGTCGGTCTTTTCATTTGCTGGAGGCAGTGTATACGACGTTGTCAGTTCAACTTTTTCCTTCTCGACGTTTACTTTCACATCAAGTGAACGAACAGGTTTGTCCTGTTTCGTTTCAGGAGAATTCGAAAAAAACGGTAACTGAACTTCGAACATCCCGATGGAAAAGAACACGGCAGACAGAAGGAGGAATGTATTGAGCATTGAAAAAACATCAATGAAAGGCATGATGTTCAATTCAACATCTCTATATGCAATCGCTCGTTTTTTCTTACGTCTGGACACAAACCACCCCAAACTTCTTACGGTTGATTAACGGGACGACTGGCCGCCTTTGATTTTCACTTTGCGCGTGTAGAGCAAATCAACCAATCGCGCCGAGTTCTTGTTGATCGCATCAACAATCGCTTGTTGCTTGAGCATCAAGATACCGTAGGCAATCAGGCAGAACATCGCCACGGCCAGTCCGTATGACGTAGCTGTGAGAGCTTCGGCAATACCTTCCGCGAGAGCTTCGTTCTTCGCCGCACCTGTCTTAGACGCAACAGCTTTAAATGAACTCTTCAGACCGAAGATGGTGCCAAGAAGTCCAAGAAGTGTCGCAACGTTGGCCGTAGTGCCAAGGAACGCAACCCACTTCGTAACTTTCGGAATCGCACTCAGTGTCGCGTGTTCCATTGCATTTTGAATTTCTTCTGTGCTGTCATTGGCACGCTTGAGGCCTTCTGCCAAGACATAAGGAAGAAGCTTCGGACGAGCTTTTTTGCAAAGTCGAATGGCGTTTTCGATGGAGTTGTTCATCACCATCTTTTGTACCGCGGCCATAAATGCCGAAGAATTTTCCAAGTCGTATTGCAACCAATAGCGGTAGCAGCGCTCAATGATCACGACCAGCGAAAGCAATCCCACCGCTGTAATCGAGGCCATAACGCCGACCCCACCAGTGTGAAACGCCAACAAAATTTGCTCATCCAACCTCATAGCAGCTCCTTTCAAGACCACGAGATAGGCGCAAGACACGCGTCTTACGTCCAGCACAACTAAAAATGAAACAACCGCAACACCCTACGGATATTATTGTACAATTTTACGTCTTCGTGACACGCCACGTCAATAACCCCACCTGCCTCATTTCAAGGCAGGGGATACAATAATTAAGCGTCCTCGGTTACTATGGGAGTAGGGTTACCTTTTATTTGAAATGGTTACGGTAGGTTTTCGGAGTTCGAAACCCTTGACGATCCTGTATGTAGATCTTCCAGGTCACCACTCGCTGCCCAACATGCCAGCCTTGAAGGTTGCTGCAGGCGGTCATGAAAGTATTTCCGTAACTGATGAATTGGCGGCCACAAAAGTTTTGGAGACCATTCCAAACTTGTCGGCCGTGGTCGTAAACACCGCCAACCGCACCATCTTCGAAAGCACGCGCCGACTGCATCCAGATTCGATGACGGTCTTAGTGACCGAACTCCCGATGAAAGATTACAGCGAATCACTTTCTGGCGAAGAGGACACACTCCTCGATCACGTAATCCTCAATAGACCGGGTAGTGACTGGACCGTGCACGAAATTCGCACGACGCTGCAAAAGCGTTTGCGTTCAGACATATTTGGACTGGAAAAATACTTAGCTTCCGGCACGACCATTCATAAATTGACCATCGTCGGTTCGGAAAATCGCGAGATTCACAATACGACCGTTTTGAAATACGCACTCGATCACAAGATCGGACAGCACCTCGCTAAAACAATCTCGGGAATCTCGGAAGAATTTATCATGAACGCCGTTTTTGACGCTCCCGTAGCAGGTGGAAAACGAAGCTACGATACTTCGCAACGCACAAACGCGGTCGAACTAACGCCCGAAGAGTATGCCACACTAAGCTTCGGCTGCGACGGACGCAATTTCGGTATCTCGATCTCTGACCCATTCGGTGCCATGACTCGCAGCAAGTTAGCCAAATACGCAAAAAAGATTTTGATGCCTCGCGACAGTTCAAACCTGATAGACCAAAAGATTGGTGGCGCGGGATTAGGCATCTTCAAAATCCTGTACGGTAGCCACGCGCTTATTTGCAACGTCAGGCCGCGCGTCCAAACTGAGTTTATTTCTCTGATCGATATCACCGATCAAGTGCGAGACTTCTCCAAGATGGCCCGCTCCATTCACTATTTTGAAGTAATCTAGACTTTTCAACCTGTTGGATTTTAAATCCTGCGTACCGACGCAGTTTCGAACCTTGTGTTCCGCCCTTTATCGCTGCGAAGCAACTCGCGAGCCAGGATGGCGAGCACGTAGCGATGGCGAAGCAGGACAGCGAAAGCCGAGCGGTGCTTCGCAGCGCTAAAGGACGAAACACAAGCCTCGCGACTCGATTGTATCACTTTTGAGATGCGCCAGCCCTTCATTCAATTGACGTATCGCGTCAAAACCATCATAAATATTCGACTATCTGACTTAAAACCTGAACCTCGGAGCAGCGGCAATGGGCAAGAAAATCAAGGTAGCCAATCCTGTAGTGGAACTCGACGGCGATGAGATGACGAGAATCATCTGGGCGAAGATCAAAGAATCTTTGATCCTCCCCTATTTGGAAATAGATCTTAAGTATTACGATCTCGGCATCGAGATGCGCGACAAGACCGACGACAAGATCACCATCGAAGCTGCACAAGCGATCGAGAAGTACAATGTCGGCATCAAGTGCGCCACCATCACACCAGATGAAGCGCGCGTCAAAGAA
>Ga0255089_1000172_pt1 | contig 30432 bp, 29 predicted proteins | sample Colum_Miss_RepC__2_FD_188468 | JGI IMG/M metagenome (GOLD analysis project Ga0255089, IMG submission 188468) | Freshwater microbial communities from Columbia River, Oregon, United States - Colum_Miss_RepC_8d | ecosystem: Environmental > Aquatic > Freshwater > River | place: USA: Oregon... | reverse complement strand
ATTTTCCATCGCGGACGGAGTCGGCATACGACAGGTACTCCACGTTGCGGGAATCACTCTCGCCGGTAACGCCGGCAGCGGCCCGAAGCAACAACTCGAGTTCGGTTTGGTCGGAAACCGGGTAGATGCCCGGACGTACGACTTCGCCATAAACCGCAACGCTCTTGTCCAGCAGGAACGGTAGCGCCCGTGGAACCGTCTCAAATATTTCAGGGCAGCTCATTCGCCGCCGGCTGGTCTTTTCCAAGCGATGATTCTCGGATGACAGCGCACGCAGAAACCGCACCGCCCGCTGGCTATTGACCATCTCGTCGAGCTCGGAAAGCGCCTCACAGCGGTTGCCCGCGGCGACTGGCTTGCCACCCAGGACGGCCTCGACTTCATAGGAATTCAAGTAATCGACATCGTCACGACTGAAGACCACCACGACGTCGTTGGGCTGCAACGCCAATGGCGAAGACGCTCCTGAAAGCGCCTCCGCCACATTGAACGCAACAAATTGGCGAATACCGGTGAGCTCGCCGGAACGTTCGATGATGCCAAGCGGCAGGTACACCTCGGTCTCGATGTCCGACGAACGAACGCCCGCTTGATCCAGCACGGTCCGCAGGTCGCGGCCGTCGGCCCATGGATAACTACCAGGGTACTTCACGTGCCCGATCACACGAATTTCGTTGGCAATCTGTTGCGCGATGCGGCGGACGCGAACCACATCACCATCCTGGATGGGCGACGAAAGGTCGGCCGCCTTGGACATGTCGAAGTTCAATACGCGGCGCTGTGCATCGCGGGTGACGCGCTCGACCTCGATATACGTCTGATCACTCGACGCAAGCCGGCCGCCGGCCAGCGCGATCAGATCGCTGAGCGTTCGCTCGCCCCCGATTTCGTAGATCGCAGGCCGCTTGACCTCACCCTCGACGGTCACCCGCGCTGCCACCGGCGGCACGAAAATCACATCGCCAGGCTGCAAGCGAACATCGTCGCTGGAATCACCGCCGAGAAGGAACTTGTAAAGATCGAGCGTCTGTATCAACTCACCGGAGCGCTTCAACTGAACCCGCCGCAACGAACCCACCGCAGTAACGCCGCCGCTGACGAACAGCGCATGGGTCATTGTCGACAAGGACGACACCGTGTACGAACCCGGGCGCGTTACATCGCCCAGCACAAACACCCGCATCGACCTCAGACGCCCCAAGGTCACGCTAGCGGTGGTTCCGATCATCTCCTTGCTGACGCGATTCTCAAGCAAGGCCTGCAATTCATCGAATCGCATCCCGTTGGTACTGATCGGGCCCAGCTTCGGAAAATTGACCGTACCATCGCGGGAAACGAGCAATGTGAAAGTCTGGTTTTGGTTGCCAAACAATTGGACGCGAACGTTGTCGCCCGGGCCGATTACATAGTCGCCGGGCACCGGGATATCGGTTGCGGGCGCGAACGTGCTGGGGACTCCAGCAAACAATTCGTAACCAAATGGCCTCGGCTTGAGCCGCCCCTCCATCTTCAGGGATGGCTTGCGGACTCGAGAGCCGTCGTTTGCGTAAGCCGACACCGTTGAGTCACGGCGCCGCTGATTTGCGCCCGACCGAGTCAACGCGGGCCGGTCTCGATCCTGGGTTCTGATTCGATTGCTTTGCGTATCCAGGTCAGCGTTAGCGGCATCAGACTCCGTGCGCGTATCACGTCCTGATGCAGACACGGAACCCCGATCAAACTCCGCTCCATCGACGCCGGTTGCGTAGCCAGTCGTGGACTCGCGGTCGACGAGAACATCGTCGTAGTCGAGGTCGTCATTGGAAACCGGCGAGCCACTGCCACTGGGTGAGCGCGGCCGAACCACCTGTGGATTCTGCAACTCTCGATCCTGATCGATAGACCCGGCATCACCGTTACCTAGACCACCCAGTAAACGGGCTTTCTCCTCGTCGCTGAGTTGCGACAGAACCGACGGATCGATCAACGACGATTGAGCCAACACCGGGCTGCCGTATCCGATCATCGTGATCAGGGACCACAGCAGCAAACGGACTACAACCCTCATCCTATGACCCCCGAATCCATTGAACCCGACCAGCTTGCATCAAAGTATTTACCGGCACGGCAACCTGTTACTGAGGTCGACCGCTAACTTCTGTAAACAAAGAAGGCCAGCGCAAAGCTGGCCTTCTTCACATCAAGCCTCGGAGATCCGAGGCCTTACGCAGGTTAGCGAGTCGCCGTGCTCGTCGACGTGCTCGTCGACGTGGTCGGCGGGTTGACCACCGGCGGCAGCGTGCCGGCCGGCAGATCAGCCGTGTCGTCGCCGGCAGCGGCGTTCACTGCCACGCCGATCGCGGCAGCGGTGGCGGCTGCAACGCCCAAGGTCAAGCCGACATTAGTGGCCGCCGTGCTCGCACCGCCAGCAACACCGGTGGCGCCCTGCTCCGCAGCCATCGCGCTACCGTTGATCAACATACCTGCAACTGCGACTGCCAGCAGCTTCTTCATTCCGATCTCCAGAGATAAACACGCCTGAAACGACGTCTTGCCTGCCACTCTACTTAAAAGCTCCGTTGTTGCCAACCCTTTGCGCGCTCAGCCTTATCCTACCCATTTAATGAATATTTCCAGCCACATTTACCGGACCTGAACGGCAAGGCGACGTGAGCAATTCATCGCGTCTCAGGGTCAGCGCGGAAAGCAAGACTCGCCACATCACTCGCTTGCTTCCACTAAAATGTCGGTACGCGCCCGTAGCTCAGTTGGATAGAGCACTCGCCTTCTAAGCGAGTGGTCGCAGGTTCGAATCCTGCCGGGCGCGCCATTCCACCCGAATTAGACCGAACGGGGCAGCAGTTGAGCCGGTAGGCTCACGTCGTGTGCCGTTCGAAGAAGCCGTGGCGAAAGCTGGGGCGTGACCACAACCGGCGGCGCTCGCGATTTGATCGCCCAGCGCAGACGTGCCCGGAAAATTGGGGCCCATCGGATCGCACCGAGTCAATTTGATGCGGTTCGCTAAAATGGCGGAGAGAGCGGGATTCGAACCCGCGATACGGTTTGACCCGTATACACGCTTTCCAGGCGTGCTCCTTAAACCACTCGGACATCTCTCCGCTGATGCCTGCTTAGCGGGCGCGCATTATAGCGGCACGCCCGTCACTGCAGGCTAGTGTTTTAAGTCAGCTTCAGCTTCAGGATGGCATCTTGGGCATGCCTGGCGGCTTGTCGAGGCAGACGCCATCGCCTTTGGCATCACGGGTGCCGAACGGAACGATCGCGGGCGGCTGAGCAGGAATCCGAAGCGCATTGGTCGACTCCGGCAGTTTGAGGCCCTCAACGGCGACCAACATCGGACGGTCTTCGGCTCGCTGATAAGGCTGTTCGCCAATGCAGTACCGATTGGCGGCGCACCCTTGAAGCGCGAGTGCGCCGGAGAAGATCAAGAGCAAAGAAATCGACGGCCGCTTCATGGTCAGATGGCTCCGGCCGCGCTCAACGCAGCCCTGACAGTGTGGTGATACGCAGGATCCAGCGGAATGAGCGGCAGCCGGATGCCCGCGGGAACGCGGCCCATCAAGTGCAGTGCCCACTTCGCCGGAATTGGATTGGGTTCGACAAACAAATCGCGGTGAAGTGCGGACAGTTGGCGGTCGATCTGCTCGGCGGTCGCGGCATCACCCGAGAGTGCAGCGGCGCAGAGTTGGTGCATCAATCGCGGAGCAACGTTCGCGGTAACCGATATGTCGCCATGGAAACCTTGCAAAATCGCCTCGCGCGCCGTGGCGTCATCGCCGGAGTAGAGAGCAAAACCCGCCGGCAACCCTAAAGCCAGCAGATCCCGCGTACGCTCGGGATCACCCTTCGCTTCTTTAAGCCCGACGATGCCGGGCACTTGAGCCAGACGACGTACTGTTTCGGGCAGCATGTCGCAGCCCGTGCGTCCCGGCACGTTGTAAAGAATCAACGGCAGATCGACCGACTCGGCAATCTTGCGGTAATGCAGGTACAAGCCCTGTTGCGGCGGCTTGTTGTAGTACGGGGTGACCAGCAATGCGGCATCGGCGCCGATCGCCTTGGCGGCCACGGTCTGCTCAATGGCCTCGGTCGTCGAATTCGAACCAGTGCCCGCAATAACGGGGATACGCCGGGCGACCACGTCGACGACACGGCGAATGACCGCGAGGTGTTCGTCCAGATCCAGCGTGGCCGACTCGCCTGTCGTCCCGACTGCGACGATGCCATCGGTACCCTGCTCGATGTGCCACTCGACCAGAGCATCGAGGCTCGCAAAATCGACGGCGCCCGTAGCATCCATCGGGGTCACCAAAGCGACGAGACTGCCCTTGATCATGATTTGCGCTGAATTGATGGCGGATGAGGACGTCCGGAAGCGAGCCGGACGGCGCGGCAGTATACCCGCTGACGTCACTCAAACGACGGCGGCAATGCTGGATTCGACCGGCACGGCGCAGGTTCGACATTTGGGTAGCCCCTGCCTAAACTCGACCATCCGTCCTACCTGCGACACGATGTCCGCCCAAGACAGCCTGCTTTCCATCTCCGTACTCGCCCGGGCCCGCGCCAATATCCCGCTCGAGTTGTTCCGCGCCATCAGAGAGCGAGGTTGCGAGGTCGAAGATTGTCGGATCGCGCCCATCGGCGATCGTCTTGCGGCCAATCTGGTCGTGTCCGGCAACTGGAGTGCACTGGGCCGTCTTGAAACCGCCCTGCCCGGCATCGCCCAGAAACTCGATCTGCAGGTCCGATTCGAACGCTGCGGTCCGCGCGAACAGAACCCGGAGTTCCGACCGTACGCAGCCGACGTGATCGCCCCGCAGCAGCCCGACCTTCTGGTTCATCTATTGGAGTTCTTCGCCAGCCAGGACGTCGAAGTCGCCGAAATCTCGACGCAGAAGTACGCATCGAACTACACCGGTGCCGAAATGTGCAGCGTCCAAATGGTGCTACACGTACCGGTCAACCAGCATCCTCAAGCGCTACGCGAGTCGTTCATGGACCTTTGCGACGACTTGAACGCCGACGGCATGCTCGATCCGATCAAAACCTGAACCCAAACGAGAACCAAGCCACGATGAGTATCGTCATCGGCGACGCCCTTCCCGATCTGGCACTACCCGCCAGCGGTGGTAGCACCATCGAGTTGAAGAATGCCTACAAGGGCAAAAAGTTGGTGGTTTATTTTTATCCGAAGGACAACACGCCAGGCTGCACGCTGGAGGGTCAGGAATTCACCCGACTTTATGCCGAGTTCCAGAAGGCAGGGGCGGATATCGTCGGGGTATCCAAAGACAGCGTCCGCGCCCATGACAACTTCTGTAGCAAGTTCGGCTTCCCGTTTGCGCTGCTGTCGGATGCGGACGAAACGCTCTGCAATGCGTTTGGCGCCATCGTCGAAAAGAGCTTGTATGGCCGCAAGTACATGGGCATCGACCGCAGCACCTTCTTATTCGACGCCAAAGGCAAGCTCGTACGCCAATGGCGCTCAGTGAAGGTCAAGGGTCACGCCGAAGAAGTGCTCGCCGCGGTGCAAGCGCTGTAGGCGCTACCGGGGCCGCATCACCGCCGCTGCCAGGACGGCAGCGCTGAGTCCATCCGTCGCCGCAACAGGACCCCGTGAAGAAAAAAATCTTCGTGCTTGACACCAACGTGCTGATGCACGATCCGAGCAGTCTGTTCCGCTTCGAGGAACACGATCTGTTCATTCCAATGGTGGTACTGGAAGAACTCGACGGACTCAAAAAGGGCACCACCGATACAGCGCGGACAGCGCGGCAAGTCAGCCGTCTTCTCGACGATCTGGTTGCCGGAAAGGATCACGCGCAGATCGAGAAGGGCCTGAGCATTCCGACGGGCCTGCAGCGGCATACCGGCCCCAACGGCGGCCGCCATGGCGAGCCGGCGAGCGGAAAGCTGTTCTTCCAGACGCAACCGACGGCCACATCGTTGCCCGGGATTCTCCCGGGCAACAAGCCGGACAACAGCATTCTGTTGACCGCCTTGGCACTGCAAGGCCAGCAGCCGAACCGCCGCGTCACACTGGTCAGCAAGGACATCAACCTGCGGCTCAAGGCCGCGATCGTCGGAGTCCACACCGAGGACTACCACAACGATCAGGTTCTCGATGATCTCGATCTGCTGCCCAGCGGCTATGCCCAGCTTTCAGATGACTTTTGGCAGACGCACGGCGAAAAGATGGAAAGCTGGCAGGATGAGCGCGGCCGTGCCTGCTACAAGTTGCAAGGCCCCAACGTCAAAGACTGGCACGTCAATCAGTTCGTGTTTATGCCGGACGAAAACGAGCGCGGCCTGGAGCTGATGGTGCAATCCATCGACGGCGACACCGCCAAGCTGCGTGTGATTCGTGACTATCGTGCCGGCAAGACGCCGGTCTGGGGCATCCACGCCAAAAACCGAGAGCAGAACTTTGCGCTGAATCTGCTGCTCGATCCCGATATCGATTTCGTCACGTTGCTGGGCACCGCCGGCACCGGCAAGACGCTGCTGACGCTCGCCGCCGGCCTTGCACAGGTGCTCGATGAAACGCGTTATCGCGAAATCATCATGACGCGGGTCACCGTCCCGCTGGGTGATGACATCGGCTTCCTGCCGGGCACCGAAGAAGAAAAAATGACGCCCTGGATGGGCGCTCTGATGGACAATCTGGAAGTCCTGACCCAGACCAGCAGTGCGGGCGATTGGGAGCGCGCGGCGACGAACGATCTGTTGTCAAAGCGCATCAAGATCCGGTCGATCAACTTCATGCGCGGACGCACGTTCCTGAATCGCCTGATCATCATCGACGAAGCGCAGAACCTGACCAGCAAGCAAATGAAGACGCTGATCACGCGCTGCGGCCCAGGCAGCAAGATGATCTGCCTCGGCAACCTGGGTCAGATCGATACGCCGTATCTATCCGAGACCACATCGGGCCTGACCTATGTCGTTGACCGCTTTCGCGGCTGGGCTCATGGTGGGCACGTAACCCTGGCACGCGGTGAGCGATCGCGCCTGGCGGCTTACGCGTCTGACGTGCTGTAGAGACGCGCCGATGCTCAACAAGCTGAAAGGCATGAAGGATGGCGCCATCGCGCTATTCATCAGAAGTTTTGCCAACGAGAAGCTGTCGCAGTACGGCGCCATCGACGACTGCCAAGTCGACACTGCCGGCGCTCGTGTACAACTGCGGCTGCGGCTCAAGGGCGAACTCGAGCCCATTACCGTGGCGATTGAGCGTTATGAATTGGAGCGCATCGGTGACGAGCGCTTCATTCGACTGAAAAGCTTCAGTAGCTCGCGAGAATGGATCGGCGTGGCGTTGAACCAGCGCCTGGCCGACAAGCAGTTCAAGCTGCCTGCCGCCGTCGCCAGCTTGCTCTAGCGATCGGGACGCTACAGTGCCTGATCGAGCGCCTGCTCGATCCGGGCAACGGCCACGATCTCGATGTCGAGCTTGGCCGCCTTACGCGGCCGATTCGATTCCGGAATGATCGCCCGCTTGAAACCATGCTTGGCCGCCTCCTGCAGGCGCTCCTCGCCGTTCTGGACCGGGCGAATTTCGCCAGCGAGCCCAACCTCGCCAAACACCACGGTGTCATGGGCGACCGGCCGCCCACGAAAACTCGACAGTGCCGCCAGCAGCAACGGCAAGTCGGCAGCAGGCTCCTGAATGCGCATGCCGCCCACCACATTGGCGAACACATCTTGGTCGGCCAATGACACCCCGCCGTGGCGGTGCAGAACGGCCAGCAGCATATTCAAACGGTTGCTTTCCAGACCGAGCGTGACACGCCGGGGGCTGCCGCCGTGGCTTGCATCGACCAGAGCCTGGACTTCGACCAATAGCGGGCGACTGCCCTGACGGGTCACGGTAATGACGCTTCCGGCGACCGGCTGGTCATGACGCGACAAAAACAGCGCTGACGGATTGCTGACTTCCTTCAGGCCGGCATCCGTCATCGCGAACACGCCGAGCTCGTTGACGGCGCCAAAACGATTCTTCACGGCCCTGACGATACGGAATCGACTGCCGGCGTCATGCTCGAAGTACAGCACCGTGTCAACCATATGCTCGAGCACACGCGGGCCGGCGATGGCGCCTTCCTTGGTAACGTGTCCCACCAGAATCACCGCCGTACCGCTCGCCTTGGCATGCCGAACCAATCGTGCCGCGCATTCACGCAACTGCGACACGGACCCAGGCGCCGAGTCCAGAGCGTCGGTGTACAACGTTTGGATGGAGTCGATGACGACCAGCCCTGGCCGATGCCGGGTCAGCTGATCGATGATCCGTTCGACACCGGTCTCTGCCAGCACCGGCAGATCGAGTCGCGGCAGGCCCAGACGACTGGCCCGTAGCCGCACCTGTGACAACGACTCTTCGCCACTGACGTACAAAGTGTCGAGTCGCCCTTCGAGTGCCGCCAGCACCTGCAACAGCAAAGTGGACTTGCCGATGCCAGGATCGCCGCCGATCAGGATGACGGCGCCCGGCACGATACCGCCTCCGAGCACTCGATCCATCTCGGGCAGCCCCGAAGCAACTCGGGGAGCATCTTCGGTTTCGACCTCGTGCAAGCGTTCGATCCGGGCCTCGCCGGCGATGGCGGCGCGCCGGTCCGGGGTGGTCGCCTCACCCGCCGATTCGATCAGCGTATTCCACGCCCCGCAATCCGCACATTGTCCAGCCCATTTCGGCGATTCCGCCCCGCAGGCCTGACATACATAACGCACCGAACGCTTGCTCGAAATCTTTGCCATAGACGTCAGTATGAAGCCTGCCCGCGCCGACTGCCGAGCCGGCCTGCCCGGATTGCACGTTGAACGCGCAAGCGCATTCCAGCAAGGCCGCAGACGACACCGACGCAGTCACCTAGACTGCGCACATGCAATCGAAACCACGCTTGGCGACCGCATTGGCGACCCATACCGGTCGAGTGCGGACCAACAACGAGGACAGCGTCGCCGAGGCACCCGAACTCGGCTTGATCGTCCTCGCCGATGGCATGGGTGGGCACAACGCCGGCGAAGTGGCCAGCAGTATTGCCGTGCACGCGACAGTAGAAGTCGTACGTCACTACTGGCACGACCCCGAACTACAGCCAGAACAAAAGCCCGCGGCTCGCGCGTTGCTGTTAGAGCGAGCGCTTCGAACGGCGCACGAGCGGATCCGCGAGCGCGCCATCGGCGATGCGGAACACTGCGCGGGCATGGGCACCACGGCAACCTGCTGTCTGATCTACGGCGATCGCTTGACGATTGCGCACATTGGCGACTCCAGAGCGTATCGACTCCGGGATCACCGGCTGACGCAACTGACGCGCGACCACTCGGTAATCGAACAACTGATCGAGCAAGGTCTCTACAGTCGCGAAACGGCAAGTCGTCTGGTTCGAAAAAACCTGGTGACCCGCGCCTTGGGCGTTGAGGCTAGCGTCCGCATCGACGTCCTAAATGAGGACGTGCGCCTGCACGACCTTTTTCTGATCTGCTCCGATGGCCTGACGGACATGCTCAGCGATGAAACCATCAGCTCCATTCTGGATCAGCCCCGCATGGCAGCGTCAGATTTGGCCCGACAACTGGTCGACCAAGCACTGGCGTCTGGCGGTCACGACAACGTGACCGTGGCCATCGCGAGGGTCGAATCAACGGAATCGCTAGACCGGTGGCATCACCGGCTGCGTCGATGGCTATCCGCTCGAGCGCACTGATTCAGCAGTTGACGATGGCGCCTCAGTAGGCTCCGTTACCCGCCACGACGACCCTGACGGTTTTCAGCAGAATCGACAGATCGAGCAGCAGGCTCCGGTTGCGAGCGTAATAGACGTCCATTGCAACGCGCCGGCGATAGCTGGCATCGCTGCGACCGGTCACCTGCCACAGACCGGTCAGGCCCGGCTTCGCTCCCAAATAAGTTCCAAGATTGCGCCCGTAGCGATGCAATTCGTCGCGCACGATCGGCCGTGGGCCGACCAAACTCATCTCACCTACCAGGACATTCCAGATCTGCGGCAGCTCGTCGAGACTCGTACGGCGCAGGAATCGCCCGATCGGCGTGATCCGCGGGTCGTTGCGGAGCTTGCGCACTTCCTGCCATTCCGCCGCCAGTGCCGCATCGGAATCGAGCAGGGCTTTCAGGCGTTGCTCGGCATCGGGCACCATCGTCCTGAACTTGTAGCAGCGGAAGCTGCGTCCGTTGAGACCGACGCGTTCATGCGGAAAGAACACATCGCCACCACCACGCCGAATCACAACGACGATGGCGATGATCAACGGCGAAAACACAATGGCAAGCAATATGGCGCCTACGATATCGGACAGCCGCTTTGCGCCGTCGCGAACCGATGCTTTCAGCGATGCCAGCGCACCTGTCGATACTGCATTGAGTAACGGGTCCGCATCGACAACCGCCGTCTCGGCAAACGTTGTCTCGAAGTCCGCATCAGCCATTCGTTTCTTCCTAAATTCCAATATTGCTGCGCGACCAATCCAGAATGCCTGTTGAAGCGATGGCACCCTTGAGCCGGACACGAGCTGCGAATGCCCGTGAATAATCACGATTGCTGCATCGCAACAGCGACAGCAACTCTAATCGTTATAAGGGGTTCGCCGCAAAATTGATAGCCGACTTCAACACGCTCCAAGCCAATCTGCGGACCGGTTCACGCTTCGCTTTATCGCAGGTCGAGCCGACTGCCCGCTGAATCAACATAGCGAAAGCGCACCCGATTCGTCAGCCCGCAGAACAGCTCGTAGGCCAACGTACCGGCGTGAGCCGCCAACCGCTCTGCAGGCAGCGCCGCGCCCCAGAGCAAGACCTCGTCACCGACAACGGCGGCAGGCGCCTCACGTAAATCCAGCGTGATCATGTCCATCGACACCCGCCCCGCGATACGGGCCGGTTGACCGCCCACCAAAATGGGGGCGCCAGACGACAGGCTGCGGTGGATTCCGTCAGCGTATCCAACCGCGGCGACGCCAATCGACATCGGCTCCGGACAACGGTAAGCACTTCCATAGCCAATACCCGCACCCGCCTCGTAATCCCGGCGGGCGATCAGCCGACTGGTCAGCGTCAATACTGGCTGCAGGCCGAGGTCCAAACCGACCTTGCCCGGCAAAGGGCTAGCTCCGTACAAGGCCAACCCCGGCCTGACCCAGTCACGTTGCGCCGCCGACGGCCACCCCAACAGCCCGGCCGAGTTCGCGATCGAACGCGCGCCGGGAAGGCCCAGTAGAGCGGCGTCGAAATCCTCGATTTGGCGCTGCGTCATCGGATTGTCCATCTCATCAGCGCAGGCGAGATGCGTCATCCAGCCGCAGAATTGCCATCCCGGATTGCGTTCAAGCACCGCAGACAACCGCGGCACCGCAGACAATGGAAAGCCGAGCCGGTGCATCCCGCTATCGAGCTTGAACCAAACCTGCAGACTGGCACTGGCCGGCATCGACTCCAGCAACTGCACTTGCCAAAAGTCGTTGAGCACGATCTGGAGACGTTCGTAGGCGGCCAAGTTGGCCTCCTCGGCGCTCAGAATGCCTTCGAGCAAGGTGATCGGGGTGCGGATGTGCGCCTCGCGCAGGGTCAGCGCCTCTTCGATACAGGCCACCGCCAAGGCATCCACGCCAGCCGCCTCCAGTGTCCGCGCGACCGGAACCGCTCCATGGCCATAGGCGTCCGCTTTGACTGCCGCCATCACACGGGCGCCCGGCGCACGCCGTCGAACTTGCCGCAGATTGTGCCGAATGGCCGCCAGATCCACCGTCGCGGTGACGCGATCGCTCATAGCGCCTCGGGACAGCTACTCGGAGTACTCGCCACCCGCGAACGGGATGCGCGCATTCTCGAAACGGGTGTATTGGCCGTGGAACTCAAGCGGAATGCTACCCAGCGGACCATTACGCTGCTTGGCAATGATGATCTCGGCCTGGGTCTCATCGCTGGTCTTGTTGTAGACCCAGTCGCGATAAATGAACACCACCAAGTCGGCGTCCTGTTCGATACCGCCCGATTCACGCAAGTCGGACATGCGCGGTCGCTTGTTGTCGCGCTGTTCGACGCCGCGGTTGAGCTGCGAGAGCGCGATGATCGGCAGTTTGAGCTCTTTGGCCAGCGCCTTGAGGCTACGCGAGATCTCCGAAATTTCGGAAGTGCGGTTGTCCTTGGTACCGGGGACCTGCATCAGCTGAATGTAATCCACGACGATCAGCTTGATTTTCTCTTTCTGCGACAAACGGCGGGCGCGCGCGCGCAAATCATTCGGCGACAGTGCACCGGTTTCGTCGATGAACATCGGCGCCTCGCGTAGGCGATTGATCGTCCACGTCAGCTGATCCATTTCTTGATCGGACAGCTCACCGCTGCGCAGCTTCTGCATCGGGATGCCACCACGTGACGAGATCACGCGATAGCCGATCTGCTCGGCCGACATTTCCATGCTGAAGATCGCGACGGCCTCCTTGCGCTCAAACGCAACGTACTCGGCGATATTGACGGCCAGCGTCGTCTTGCCCATCGATGGGCGCGCCGCGAGGATCATCAGATCGCCCTCGCCCAAGCCGCTGGTCTTGTTGTCGAACTCGGTGAAACCGGTCGCCAGCCCCGCCGAACCACCCGGGTTGTCGCGCACGCTGGAGATACGATCAAACACCGCGGCCATGATCTGCTGCATGCCCACCGCACCGCCCTGAGTGCGCATGCCGCGTTCACGGATGCCGAACACTTTTTGTTCGGCCATGTCGATCAGCTCTTGCGGAGCACGACCATCGGCACGGAAGCCCAGGTCGCTGATGTCCTGACCTGCCGCAATCAAACTGCGTAGGATCGATCGCTCACGGACGATATCGGCGTAAGCGACGATGTTGGCTGCACTGGGCGTATCGGCTGCCAGCGTACCCAGGTACGACAGACCGCCGGCTTCATCCAGCTTGTTCTGAGCGCGCAAGTGCTCGGACAGCGTGACGAAGTCGCAGGGCCGGTTGGCGCCGATCAGATCGCAGATGGCGCGATAGATCAGACCGTGGTCGGCACGGTAGAAATCGGTCTCGGCAAGACGGTCCGCCAACTCGTTCCAGGCACGGTTGTCGAGCATCAACCCGCCCAGCACGGACTGCTCGGCTTCGATCGAATACGGAGGTTGCTTCGGGTCCGACATGGGGCTCGCTGGGCGATAAAACTCGAGGTCAAACAAAAACGGCCCGCGTGAAGCGGGCCGTCAAGTCTAGCGGAGAAGACTCTAAGCGGGTCGCTTAGGCAGCCTTCTCTTCAACCACGACCACGGTCAGGCTGGTTTCGACTTCGCCGTGCAGGCGCACGATCACGTCGTAGCTGCCAATCGAGCGGATCGGGCCGTCGACCAAATCCAGCTCGGCCTTATGCACTTCGATGCCCGCGGCTTCAGCGGCGCGGACGATCTCGGCAGGGCCAACGGAACCGTACAGCTTGCCTTCTTCGGCGGCCAGCGCCTTGACCGTCACCGACTTGCCACCGATCTTCTCGGCGCGAATCTTGGCGGCGTTCAGGCTGTCCTGGGACTTCTTGACCAGCTCAGCCTTGCGGGTTTCGAAGACCTTGCGGTTGCCTTCGGTCGCCGGCAGCGCGATGCCCTTGGGCAGCAGGTAGTTGCGGCCGTAACCCGGGGTCACCTTGACGGTGTCGCCGAGGTCACCGAGGTTCTTGACTCGTTCCAGCAGAATCACGTTCATGTTTGCGGGCTCCTGCTCTTATTCGTGCTTATCGGTGTACGGCAGCAAGGCCAAGAAGCGGGCCTGCTTGATCGCAACCGCCAGCTGACGCTGATAACGGGTGCGCGTGCCGGTGATGCGGGCCGGCACGATCTTGCCGTTCTCGCCGATATAGCCCTTCAGCATCGCCAAATCCTTGTAGTCGATCGGCGCGGCATTGTCGGAGCTGAACTTGCACGACTTCTTGCGGCGGAAGAAACGGCCACCAGAGCCACCACCGCCGCCTTCTTTGCGTTCGAATGCCATTAGACGTTCTCCTCGGTGGCTTCTTCGTCAGCATCCGCATTGTCGGACGCAGCCGCGTCATCGCGGCGGGACTTGTATTCTGGCTTCTTGTCTTCTTCCGGCGCCTTGAACAACGGCGACTGCGCCGTTTCCGGGGCATCCTTGCGGATCACCAGCTTGCGGATTACGGCGTCGTTGAACTTGAACGCGCTTTCCAGTTCGGCCAGGGCCTTGTCGCTGCACTCGACGTTCAACAGAACGTAGTGAGCCTTGTGAAGCTTGGCGATCGGATAGGCCAGCTGACGACGGCCCCAATCTTCGAGGCGGTGAATCTTGCCGCCATCGCCTTCCACCATTGCCTTGTAACGCTCCGTCATGGCCGGGACCTGATCGCTCTGGTCCGGGTGCACCATGACTACGATTTCGTAGTGACGCATGGATTACTCCTGTCTATGGATGTCGGCCACCACGGGGATGGCCGGGACAGTCCCCCGCCGGAAACGGTCGGGCGGTGGGACAGCGCTCTTCGGCCGAAACGGCGGCCTCGAGAGGGCGGGCAGCTTATAGGATCGGCTGCCGGGTATCAAACCAGCAGACCGGCACGTCGCACCGACGCATCAGGCGGACGCTGGTTGGCAGTGAATTGAAGCGTGCCGCCCTGGCAGGCGCGCCTGCCGTCAGCCCGGCCCGATCAGTGAGGGCGTGGAAGCCGACGCCTACCGGCGCTTGGCCGGCTGACGCTGACGGAACGCTTCGTACAAGCAAACGGCAGCGGCGACCGACACATTCAAGCTCTCGGTCTTGCCGAGCATCGGGATCTTGACCAGCCGATCGCAGGTTTCGCGCGTCAACCGACGCATACCCGCACCTTCGGCTCCCATCACCAGCACCAATGGTCCGGTCAGATCTACCTCGAACAGCGTCTCCTCAGCCTCGCCAGCGAGTCCGGTCAGCCAATAGCCGCGCTCTTTCATCAGTCCCAGCGTCCGAGACAGGTTCGTTACCGAGATCACCGGAACGCGCTCGGCTGAACCGGCGGCTGCCTTCATGACGACAGCGGTCAGGCCCGCAGCTCGATCTTTCGGGATGATGACACCCGTGGCGCCAACCGCCTCCGCCGTGCGCAAGCAGGCACCGAGGTTATGCGGGTCCTGTACGCCGTCGAGTGCCAGAAACAGGCGATCGGGCGTCGCGGGCGCTTCCAGCGCATCTTCGCCGCTGAGTTGCCGCTCGGGAATCAGCGCCAGCACGCCCTGGTGGCGAAGCCCTGGCGCGTACATATCCAAGTCGCTACGGCTGACCTGACGGACGCGGATCGACAGCGCTTGAGCGGCCGCCAACAAGCGTCGCGCGCGTTCGTCGGCCCGGGTATCGGCCAGCAGGATTTCGTGGGGTTTTTCGGCGCCGTCTTCGAGCGCCGCCATGACGGCATGAAAGCCGCCGATATATTGATCAGCCATCTCGCTAGTGTAAGCACATTAATGAACAAGGGCGCCGAAGCGCCCTTGGTCTTCATCCAACCGGCAATCAACCACCGAGATACGGCGGCGGCACCCAAGCTGAATTCTCGTTACCTTCCACCACCGGCTTGATCACGATGTCAACGCGGCGGTTGCGCGCTTCCTTGACGTTGTCGCCGGTGCGGACCACCGGCTCACGCTCGCCGCGACCCTCTTGGCGCAAACGAGCACCCGGCACGCCCTGCGAAGCCAGGAAGCTGCCAACCGCCGCGGCACGGCGCTCGGACAGGCCCTGGTTAAAGTCCGACGTGCCACTGGTATCGGTGTGGCCGACCACATGGATCACGGTCTTGTCGTAGTTACGCAAAATGGCTGCGATACGGGCGTAGGCATCCATCGCATCGGGACGAAGGGTGGCACTGCCCAAGTCGAAGCTGACATCGGAGGCGATGGCGACTTTGAGCGAGCCGTCCGACAGCGTGGTCGTGCTCAACTCACCGCGCTGAATCTCCGGGGCCATTTGCTGCTCGACATCGCGGCGCTGCTTGTCCATGTAGTTACCGACCGCCGCACCGGCAAGTGCGCCGACGACGGCGCCGACGATGGGCGCACCACGCGCACCACTGACGTTGTTGCCGATGACGCCACCGATCACGGCGCCGATTCCGGTGCCGCGCTTGGCGTTGCGGTTGGGGTCGTCGGCACAGGCCGCGACGCTCAGGACTACCACCGCCACCAACGCCGTCTTGATGACCTTCATCTGGATCTCCGCTTCTTTTTATTGCTGGGAAGTGCGCGCGATTCTGTGTCCGATCCCTGAACTTTGGATGAACGTGACCCGCTCGATTTCAACTGTATCAACTCAAGGTCGATCTTACGTTCGTCGAGGTTGACCCGGACCACTTTGACCCGCACGGCGTCGCCCAAATTATAGGCCATGCCACTGCGCTCTCCGATCAGTCGATGATGGCGAGCCTCGAACTTGTAGTAGTCGTTCTTCAACTGACTGACGTGGATCAGGCCTTCGACGTACAAGCCACTGAGTTCGACGAACAAGCCAAAAGGCGCAATACCGGCCACCAGTCCGTCGTATTCCTCGCCGACGCGATGGCTCATGTACTCGCACTTGAGCCAAGTCGCGACGTCGCGCGTGGCCTCGTCGGCACGGCGCTCGGTCATCGAGCAGTGCGCGCCGCTCTTCTCGATGCTGTCGACGGTGTAGATGAAGTCCTTCGGTGCCTTCTTGTGGATCAAGTGCTTCAGCGCCCGGTGCAGCAGCAAATCCGGGTAGCGGCGAATCGGCGACGTGAAGTGCGAATAATGGGTCAGCGCAAGCCCGAAGTGGCCGAGATTCTCGGCGCTGTAGCGTGCCTGCATCAGCGATCGCAGCATGACCGTCTGAATCAGCGGCTGATCGGGGCGACCCTTGGTCCGCGCCAGCATCGCCGCATAGTCTTCGGTTTCAGGCCGATCACTGCCGCCGAGCTTGAGACCGCGTTCCGTCAAAAACTCACGCAGGGCCTGCACCTTCATCGCATCGGGCTTTTCATGGACCCGATACGGCGCCGCAATCTTCATCTTGGCGACGCGCTTGGCCGACTCGACGTTGGCCGCCACCATGCACTCCTCGATGATCCGGTGCGCGATGTTGCGTTTGATCGGCACGATCCGTTCAATCTTTCGATCAGTGCCGAATACGATCTTGGTCTCATTGGTATCGAAGTCGATCGCACCGCGCGCTTCACGCGATTTGAACAGTGCCTGGAACAATTGCTCCAATGTCTGCAGATGCGGCACCACGTGCGGCACCTTCGACGCTTCAGGGCCAGATGGATCGGCCAGGATCGCGGCGACGTCCTCATAGATCAACCGCGCCTGCGAACGCATGACCGCCTCGTAGAACGTCGACTTGGCGACGCTACCATCGGGCTTCACGCGCATCTCGCAGACCATGCACAAGCGGTCCACATTCGGGTTGAGAGAACACAAGCCGTTGGACAGCTTCTCGGGCAGCATTGGGATCGCACGCTGCGGGAAATAGACCGAATTGCCTCGCGCCGCCGCCTCGAGGTCCAGCGGCGAGTCCGGGAGCACGTAAGCCGCCACGTCGGCGATCGCCACCCACAGCGTCCAACCACCGCCGGTACCAAAGGGCCCCTTACGCATGGCCTTGGCGTAGACCGCATCATCAAAATCACGCGAATCAGCGCCGTCGATCGTCACCAGTGGCAGGTCGCGCAGGTCGATGCGCCCCTTGATCTGCGCTGGCTGCACCGTGTCAGGGATCGCCTCCGCTTCGGCCAGCACGTTGTCCGGGAATTCGTTAGGCAAGCTGTGCGCACGCACGGCGGCCTCGATCTCCATACCCGGCGCCAAGTGATCGCCCAGAATCTCCAGCACCTTGCCTACCGGCAACGTGCGATTGCCCGGCGGCGCAATGATTTCGGCAACGACCATCTGCCCGTGCCGCGCGCCGAGCGTGGCGTCCTGCGGAATCAGCAGATCCTGCTGCACCCGTGGATTGTCCGGGATCACGTAGGCAATACCTTGGTCGACGTGCATGCGGCCCACGACTTCGCGCGATCCCCGCTCCAGAACCTCAACCAACGAGCCTTCCGGGCGACCTTTGAAATCAGTGCCAGTGATGCGCACTAGTGCGCGATCGCCGTTCATCAACGAGCGCATCTGGCGCGGCGGCAGAAACACGTCCGGACCGCCCTCGTCCCGGATCAGAAAGCCGAAACCGTCGCGATGTGCCTGGACGACGCCGGCGATGGCATTCATCTGCGCAACGGGACCGAAGGCTCCCTTTCGGTTTTGCACCAGCTGGCCGTCGCGAATCATCGCGCCAAGCCGTTTTTCGAGCGCACTCTGCTGATTGAGCTTGCTCAGACCGAAATGGCCGATCAGGTCATCGACCGTCAGCGGCCCTTCGTGTGCCGCCAGCGTTTCCAGAATTAGCGCGCGGGACGGAACCGGGTCCTCGTAACGGCCCTGCTCTGCAGTGTAGTTGGGGTCGCGGGACTGCCAGTCAGCGGTCGTAGCGGAGGTCTTTCGAGAATTTTGAGTTGGGTTCTTTCGTTTCATTGACAAAGCATACGCTCATCGCCACAATTCGCGCCCTCGCTGCTGCGGAAACACAGTAGCGGGGTTGCAAGCAAAGCCGAGATGGCGGAATTGGTAGACGCACTAGTTTCAGGTACTAGCGGGTAAAACCGTGGAGGTTCGAGTCCTCTTCTCGGCACCAAACAAATAAACCGGCCCTGAGCCGGTTTTTTTGTTTGTGCGCCCGAATTCGGCACCGAACCGGTACCGGCCGCCCCGAGCGACGTGATCGTCGGGAGCAGCCGGCTCGATATCGCTTCAACGATCAATCGAAGGGATTGTGCAAAACGATTGTGTGCTCGCGGTCCGGGCCGGTCGAGATGATCGCAATCTCGGTCTCCGTCACCTGGCGGACCCGCTCCAGATAGCGGCGCGCCGCCTCGGGCAGGGCGTCATAACGAGTGACGCCGTAAGTGCTGGTCTTCCAGCCCGGCAGCTCCTCGTAGATCGGCTCGATCTTCGAAAAGCCCTCGGCCCCGATCGGCGGCACTTCGACCGGCACGCCGTCAGCCTGGTAACCAACGCAAATCCGGATCACGTCGAGTTCGTCGAGCACGTCGAGTTTGGTTACGCACAGACCGGTGACGCTATTGTTGAAGATCGAGCGTCGTGCGGCGACCGCGTCAAACCAGCCGCAGCGGCGCGGCCGCTTGGTAACCGTGCCGTATTCCTGACCCTTGTCACGGATGTGCTGCCCGATGTCGTTTTCCTGCTCGGTCGGGAACGGGCCGCTGCCCACGCGTGTGGCATAGGCTTTGACGATACCCAGCACATAGTCAAGGTTGCGCGGCCCCACACCGCTGCCCGTGGCAGCGCCGCCAGCGGTCGTGTTGCTGGACGTGACGTAAGGATAGGTGCCGTGATCGACGTCGAGCAGTGCGCCTTGCGCTCCCTCGAACAGCACGTTGTCGCCGCGCTTGATATGCAGTCGCAGCAGTTCCGTTACGTCGGCCACCATCGGCCGGATCACTTCGGCATAGCCGAGCAACTCGTCGAGCGTGGTCTGGAAATCGACCGGCTCTTCCTTGTAGTAATTGGTCAGCACAAAGTTGTGATAGGCGAGCAACTCGCCGAGCTTGGCCGCCAACTGGTCGCGATGGAACAAGTCGCCAACGCGAATCGCGCGGCGCGCCACCTTGTCTTCGTAGGCCGGGCCGATGCCCTTGCCGGTGGTCCCAATCTTGTTCTCGCCACGGGCGATTTCGCGCGCGCGATCGAGCTTGACATGGGGCGGCAGCACCAGAGGCGTGGCTTCGGAAATCTTCAGTCGCCCGCGTACTGAGGCACCGGTCGCCTCGACCTTCTCGATTTCCTTGATCAAGTCAGGCAACGACAGCACCACACCGTTGCCGATCAGGCAGGCAACATCGGGCCGCATGATGCCGCTGGGAATCAGGTTCAGCGCGGTCTTGATGCCGTTGATGACCAGGGTATGCCCCGCATTGTGGCCTCCCTGGAAACGAACCACGGCCTGTGCGCGATCGGTCAGCAGGTCGACGACCTTGCCTTTGCCCTCATCGCCCCACTGCGCTCCAATCACTACAACGGACTTGCCCATGCGAGTTCTCTACTCAGCTGCGGTTACGGCGCCACGGCGGCGCAGGATTCGGTGCGATCAAGCACCGAGTCGAATCAGTTCATTCATATCGGCCGAAAAGCCGGTGGCCGGGCGCGGACGACCGAACTCATGGCCGACGCCATCGTAGCGCCCACCTCGTGCAATCTCGCGACCATGGCCCGGTACAAAGGCCGCGAACACCAGCCCAGTGTGATACTGCAAGCCACGCAGCTCGGCGAGATCAACGTGCACCGGGACCGTCGGAAACTGCGCCTGCAGTGCGCTAGCGGCTTTCTGAAGCGTGGCCAGCGCGTCAGCCAGCCCATCGTCGGCACCGACCAGCGCATGGCGCGCGCGCTCGAGCACGCTGACGTCGCCATTGAGATCGATCAAAGCCGAGAATGTCGGTGCCAGCCCATTGAGCCGCTGGCTGGACGCTGCGAACTCAGCAAGATCAGGGTGCGACTTGCGCTGCAGAATATCGAACAAGGTCGCTTGCTCATCCTCGTCAAGCGCGAGCTTCGACGCGAGCGCCCGATAGATTCCAACATGCCCCAAGTCCAGGTGCACATTGGCGACGCCCGCGAGTTGGATGGTGTCGAGCATCAGCCGCAGGATTTCGAGATCGGCTTCGATACCCGGCTCGCCGAACAGCTCACAGCCGACCTGTCGCGGTGAGCGAGGCCCACCCTGGCTGTCCGGAGACGTGCGCAGCACCGTCCCCAAATAGCACAGGCGCACCGAGTCCTGATCGGCGTAGCGGCGTGCGGCGATACGCGCCGCCTGCGGCGTCATGTCGGCGCGCAAGCCCAGCAGCCGACCGCTGGCCGGGTCGGTGAACTTGAAGATCTGTTGCTCCAGGTCGCTGCCGGCACCGGTCAGCAGCGCGTCCAGATGCTCGATCATCGGCGGGAAGATCAGCTCGTAGCGGGCCGCCCGATAATGGTCGAGCAGCTTGCGTCGCAGGTCCTCGAGTTGCCAGGACACCGGCGGCAGCGCTTCTTCCATGCCATCGGGCAGCATCCAGCGTTTGATGGCCATGTTCGGATCGTTAACAAAAGGTGGGGGACCGCCGCGGGCGGCCGTTCAGCGGCGGCTATTGTCGTCGCCTGAGCCAAGCAAAGCCAGCCGCTTGGCAGGCCAGACCGCTCTCAACGGGTCAGAAAATGCAGAACGACCAAGCCGGCGGCCATGCTGGCCAGCGCGAGCAGCCGCATCGAGCGGTCCTCCATCGCGGCAAAGTTGAGCAGCGAGCGGCGGAATCGACGCGGGGACACGAAGGGCATCAGCCCCTCGATGACCAGCATCAACGCCACCGCGCGCCCGAGGTCGTTCCACATCGGGGTGGCCGCAATCGTTACGGCGCAGAACCCTTGTTGAAGTACTTGAACAAGTCGCTGTCGGGCTGCAGCACCATGATGTCCTTGTTCTTGCCGAACGCGTCGCGGTACACGCCGAGCGAACGGTAGAAGTTGTAGAACTCCTGGTCTTGGCCGTAGGCGGCCGAATAGATTTCTGAAGCGCGGGCATCGCCCTCGCCTCTGAGCTTTTCGGCGTCGCGATAGGCATTGGCCTGTGCGGTCTGCGCCTCGCGGTCCGCTTCGGCTCGGATCTTTTCCGCCTCTTCGGCGCCGCGTGCGCGCAAGTCGGACGCGACGCGGGTGCGCTCGGCGCGCATGCGCTCGTACACCGAATCGCTGACGTCCTTGGGCAGATCGACGCGCTTGACGCGCACATCGACCAACTCGATGCCGAGGTCCTCGACCGCATCACGGGCGTTCTTCTGCAACGACTGCAGAATCTCGTCTCGCTCGCCGGACACCACCTGCTGAACGGTGCGCGAACCGAACTGGTCGCGCAGACCGCGATTGATGATCGCCGACAGCCGGTCCATCGCCACGATGTCCTGGCCACCGGTTGCGCGGTAGTAGGTCGTCGTGTTGGCGATGCGCCACTTGACGTAGTAGTCGACCTCGACGTTCTTCTTCTCGACCGTCAGAAAGTTTTCGGTCTGGTTGTCGAGCGTCAGGATGCGGCCATCGAAGCGCAGCACGTTCTGAATGAAGGGCACCTTGAAGTGCAGACCCGCCGGATAGTCGGTGCCTTGGATTTCGCCGAACTGGAAGAGCACGACGCGTTCACGTTGGTCGACAACAAAGAACGAGCCGCCGATCAACATCACCACCAGCGCCAGCAGCGCCGTTCCCAACATCTGTGAGTTCTTCATTGCTCAGCGACCCCGCTCGCGCGTACGCGCCGGATCCACCGGCGTAGAAATGCCGCTACGCCCTGCCATGCCTTGCGGCATCGAGTAGTCAGGCGCTTCATCCGTCTTGGGAACGGACTTCATCAGCTGCTCCAGCGGCAGATACAACATCTGATTGCTGCCCGACTTGGTGTCGACCAGCACCTTGCTACTGCCCGACAGCACCGTGCTCATCGTGTCGAGGTACAAGCGGTCACGGGTGACCTTGGGCGCCTTGCGATATTCGGCCACCAGCTGGCTGAAACGCGACGCATCACCTTCAGCGCGGGCGATCACCTGATCACGATAGGCCTGCGCCTCTTCGAGCTGGCGCGCTGCCGCACCGCGGGCACGCGGCAGGCGATCGTTGGCATAGGCTTCGGCTTCGTTCTTGATGCGCTGCTGGTCTTCACGCGCCTTGATCGCATCGGCAAATGCCGACTGCACGGCTTCAGGCGGCTGGGCCTGCTGCAGGTTGACTTCGGTAACGATCAGGCCGCACTTGTAGGCATCGAGACGATCCTGCAGCAACTGCTTGGTGCGGTCGGCGATCGCCTCGCGCCCTTCCGTCAGGATGAAATCCATCTCGCTGCGGCCCACCGTCTCGCGCACCGCCGACTTCGTGGCCTGGCGGAGCGTCATGTCGGGGTCGTCGACCGAGAACAGATACTGCTCAGCCGACGACACGCGGTACTGCACGGTCAGTTCGACGTCGACGATGTTCTCGTCCTTGGTCAGCATCGTGGCGCGGTCATTGACCTGGCGAACCTGGGTCACGTTGACGACTTCGACTTTCTCGACCGGCCACGGCGCGTGCCAGCCCCAGCCCGGGACCGTCGTACGGCTGTAGGCGCCGAAGCGCATCACGACGCCGCGCTCCTGTTCGTCGACCACGTAGAAGCCGGTGAACAGCCACAACGCGGCGATGACCGCGATCGCAACGCCCAGCAGCCCGGCCGGCAGACCGGCGCCACCACCGCCAGACGGCGGGCGCGGTCCTTTGCCGCCGAGCCGCGCTTTTAACCGACGCAACAGCTCGTCAAGATCAGGCGGCCCATCGCCACCCCGCTTGCCGCCTCCAGGCCCCTGATTCCAAGGGTCGCGATTCGGCCCAGGCTCATTCCAAGCCATTGATACTCCAGTCGGTGAACAGAACGATGTAGGTAAATGGCGATGATCTGTCAGCTTGCAAGACCCGCCGCTCCAGGGGCGGCCGCCAGCTCGGACCGCGATTCTAGGTTGCGGTTTCCCATTCCTCAAACACACGCGGCTCCGGCGGCGGGATGACGCCAGCTGCCCTGCAAAGACCGCGAAGACGCTCGTACGGCAGGCGTACCGTCAAATGCGCGACCCCATCGTCGTCGATTCTCTCGCCGCGAACCGCGCGCAACTCGAACAACTGAGCCCGCAACCGCGCGGCCTGCGGAGGCACCGTGATCTCGAAATCGGGGACTCCCGGTCGCAGACGCTCGGCAATGGCGGTCTTGAGCAAGTCGAGACCCAGACGTTCACGCGCCGACACATAGACGCGTACCGCGACGCCATCGTCATCGCGCTCGATCCGCGCGATCTCGTCGTCACGCAGGTCGATCTTGTTGAACACCTGCAGCCGCGGCACGCCGTCGGCCTCAATCTCGGCGAGCACGCTGTTGACCTGCTCGATCCGCGCCATCCGCTCACCGTCGCCGGCATCGATCACGTGCAGCAGCAGTGCGGCATCACGGGATTCTTCTAGCGTCGCGCGGAAGGCCGCAATCAAGTCATGCGGCAGGTCGCGAATGAAACCGACCGTATCAGCCAGCACCACGGGTTCGCCTTCGGGCATGTCGAGCCGACGCACCGTCGTATCCAACGTGGCAAACAGCTGGTTGGATGCGAAGGTATCGTCGCCGGTCAACGCATTGAACAAGCTGGACTTGCCAGCATTGGTGTAGCCGACCAGGGACACGGTCGGAATCTCGCTGCGTCGGCGCGCTCCGCGATTCTGAGCCCGGCGGGCGCGCACCTCTTCCAGCCTGCGACGCAGCGTGTCGATGCGCTCGCTGACCAATCGGCGGTCAGTTTCCAACTGCGACTCGCCGGGGCCGCGCATGCCAATGCCGCCCTTCTGCCGCTCCAAGTGAGTCCAGCCTCGCACCAGCCGTGTCCGCAAGTGGCGCAGCTGCGCCAACTCGACCTGCAGCTTGCCCTCATGAGAGCGGGCGCGCGATGCAAAAATATCGAGGATCAGCCCGGCACGGTCGAGAACGCGGCACTTGAGCAACTTCTCAAGATTGCGCTCCTGACTCGGTGACAGATCGTGATTGAAGATCGCAAGGTCAGCCTCGTCGGCTGCCACGGCCGCGGCCACCTCTTCAGCCTTGCCGCTGCCGATGAACAGACCGGGATCAGGGCGCTGCCTCGATCCCCCGATGATCGCGCGCACGTCAGCACCGGCCGATCGGGCCAAGTCCTCGAACTCGCGCTGATCGCTTTCGTAGTCGGATGCACCCGCGGCGTGACGAGTGCCCGGGCCGTGGCCCGAGCTACCCGCGGTGTTGTGGACATCCAGATGCACCAGTACCGCTTTCTGCCGCTGCGGTGACCGGTCAAACGTCGTGGTCGATGCCAAGATGCTCGCTTGAATTGCTTACTTGTTGCCCGGCGCTTCGTCGCTGGGCTCGCCTTCGCTGGGGTCGTAGACGCGGACCGGGCGCGCCGGAACGATCGTCGAGATGGCGTGCTTGTACACCATTTGACTGACGCTATTCTTCAGCAACACCACGAAGGAATCGAAGGACTCGATCTGTCCCTGCAGCTTGATGCCATTGACCAGATAGATCGACACCGGAATGCGCTCTTTACGGAGGGCATTGAGAAACGGTTCTTGTAACGTATGACCTTTGGACATCGCTGCTTCCTTTAATAGTTATCCATCCCGACCGCGCCCGAATACCGGGCCCAACAGCGAGACTTGACAAAAGTCTAGCACGCGGTCAGCGACGGCAAGCAATCCATTGCGGAAACCACTTTGGCTACCAGCTGCGGGTCATCGGGGTCGAACCGCGCGCCCTTCTCATTTCGCAACCAAGTCAGCTGACGCTTGGCAAATTGCCGGGTTGCCGCGACGCCTTGGGCAATCGCCTGCTCGATCGAGCACTGCCCGTCCAGATGCAGCCACAGCTGCCGGTAGCCCACCGCACGCAAGGCTGGCAACTGCAGATGTAGATCCCCGCGCGATCGCAAGCGCTCGACCTCATTCAAAAAACCCTGCGCCATCATTTGCATGAAACGCTGCTCGATGCGCTCGTGCAAGCGCGCTCGATCGGGTGATTCGAGAACGACCGTCAAGTACGGCGGGTGCAGCGTCGCCGACCGCAGTTCGAACTGCTCGGCCATCGGACGGCCACCGAGCGTGATGACTTCGAGCGCCCGTTGGATGCGCTGCTGGTCGTTGGGATGCAAGCGCTCGGCCGTCGCCGGGTCGAGCGAGCGGAGTCGCTCGTGCATCGCCGGCCAACCGATCAATTGCGCTTCGGCCTCCAACTGTGCCCGCAGCGCAGGATCGGCGGTCGGCAGGTCCGAAAGCCCTGTCGTCAATGCGCGGAAATACAGCATCGTACCGCCCACGAGCAGCGGCCTTCTGCCACGAGACTGGATCTGATCCACCAGCTGCAATGCATCACTGGCGAAGCGCGCGGCTGAATAGGTCTCGGCGGGATCCAGAATGTCGATCAAGTGATGGGGCACACGCGCCTGCATGGCGGCGTCCGGCTTGGCCGAGCCAATATCCATCCCGCGATAAACCTGCGCCGAATCGACACTGATGATCTCGCAGGGTTCGCGCTCGGCCAGCGCTAGCGACAGCCCGGTCTTGCCCGAGGCCGTCGCGCCCATGATCAGCACAGGCGCCAACGAGGAGCGCTCAGCGTCCACGAAGAAACAGCCGGTCGAGCTCGTTCATGTCCAGCTGCGCCCACGTCGGCCGCCCGTGATTGCATTGGTTGGCAAACTCGGTGCGCTCCATGTCACGAAGCAAGGCATTCATTTCGTGAAGGTTCAAGCTGCGGTGCGCTTTGATGGCCGCTTTGCACGCCATCTCGGCCAGCACCCGTTCTTGGGCATTGCGGACTTCATCGACATGAGCCTGGCTCTCGTCGTCGACCAGACTACGCAACAACGCTTCCAAATCAGCTCCTGCCAGGAGCGGCGGCACCGCACGCAGCGCAAGCGCCTGCGGCCCCATGCGGTCAAATTCAAGGCCGAAGTCGCGAAGCGCATCACGCTGTCGCTCCAGTGCATCGGCCTGATCTTCTGCGAACTTGAGAACGGCTGGCACCAGCAACTGCTGCGATGGAATCGGTCCCTGAGCCAACTGCTGCTTGAGTCGCTCGTACAAAACGCGCTCGTGGGCGGCGTGGGCATCGACCAGAACCAGCCCGCGCTCGTTCTGCGCCAGGATGTAGATGCCGTGCAACTGCGCCACTGCCTGGCCCAGCGGTGCATTGCGTACTGGATCGACCGGAGCAGGAGCAGGAGCAGGCGTTCCTAGCCCGTCAGAGCGAGCAGCGTCCAGCAAGGCCCAACCGGTTTGGTCTACCGAGTCCGCGGCACGCGGCTCGGCAATCCGCCACGGGGCCGAGGTCGACGTAGGCGCGGCCGGGTATGGCAGGCGGGTCTGCGTGACCAAACTCGTCGGCACGAAACTCCCCGCATCGGCGGCGCCCACTCGATGATGCTGCTGCGGATCAGGACGCACGTCACGCAAGGCCCGGTGCACGACGCCGAACAACATTTCGTGCACGCGCGCCGCATCGCGGAAACGGACTTCAGTCTTTTGCGGATGGACGTTGACGTCGACGCCGCGCAGGTCGATCTCCAGATACAGCACGAACGCCGGATACCGCGTCGAGTGCATCACGTCAGCAAATGCGCGGCGCAATGCGCCTGCCAACAGTCGATCACGAACCGCGCGACCATTGACGTACAAGTACTGCAGGTCGGGCTGCGATCGCGAAAACGCTGGCAACCCGAGCCAGCCATGCAACCTCAGGCCCACTCGCTCCTCATCGACATGCAGCGCATTGGCGATGAAGTCGGGCCCACAGACCTCGCGCACCCGCTCCTCGCCGTTCCCCAGTACGTCGAGGGGACGCAGGTCCAGCACCCGCTTGCCGTTGTGCGACCAGCTGAACGCCACCTCGCGCCGGGCCAATGCGAGCCGGCGCAGCGCCTGGTCGACGTGCCGAAACTCAGTGCCGTCGCTCTTGAGAAACTTTCGGCGCGCCGGTGTGTTGTAGAAAAGGTCGCGAACCTCGACCACGGTGCCCCCGGCCAAAGCAGCGGGTTCCGGCGTCTGCACCATCACGTCGCCATCGCCATGGACGCGCCACGCATGGTCTTCGTCGACGCGCCGCGACGTCAGCATCAGCCGCGACACGGACAGAATGCTGGGTAATGCCTCACCACGAAAGCCGAGGCTGCAGACACCCTCCAGATCCTCGAGGCTCAGGATTTTGCTGGTCGCATGGCGCTGCAAGGCCAACAGAAGTTCATCGCGGGCAATACCGTGGCCGTTATCGCGAATCCGCAGCAGCCCCAGACCGCCCTGTTCGGCCTCGACCTCGATCCGCGTCGCGCCGGCATCAAGCGCGTTCTCGACCAGTTCTTTGACGACCGCAGCGGGACGCTCGACGACTTCGCCAGCTTTGATCTGGTTGACCAGCGTGTCGGGCAGTAAACGAATGGGCACGAGCGATTGACGAAATCAGCAGGCCGCAAAGGATACGGCACTGCCCGACACGATGCCGCCGCGCAAATAAAGCCGGCGGCGCTTACTCGACGATGCCGGCCCGGCTGCGCTTGGCCTCGGTGCCGTGGCCGACCTTCTGGAGGCGTGGCTGATCGTCGGCGATCTGTTGCTGGGGAGTCTGTTGCTGCGGGCGGTAGCTGGCGAAGTAGCCGCGGATACCGTCGAGCACCGATTGCGCGATCTTGTCGTGATAGCGGGCGTCAGCCAGCAGCTTCTCGTCTTGATCGTTGGTGATGAATGCCGTCTCGATCAGCACCGAGGGAATATCCGGCGATTTGAGCACCATGAAACCCGCTTGCTGGACCACCGGCTTTTGCAGCGGATTGACCCGGCCCAGCGACTGCAACACGCGCGCCCCGACGTCAAAGCTGGCCTCCATCGACGAAGCTTGCGACAGGTCGATCAATACCGCGGCCAGCTCGTTGTCTTTGGCGCCGATGTCGAGACCGCCGACGAGGTCCGCCGAGTTTTCCTTGTGCGCCAGCCACCGCGCTTGCTCATTAGTGGCGCCGCGATCCGACAATACATAGACGGCGCTGCCGCGCAGGCTGCGATCCTTGTAGGCGTTGCAGTGAATCGACACAAACATGTCGGCCTGCGCTTTTCTGGCCCTGACGGTGCGTTCGCGCAACTCGATGAAGTAGTCGCCGTCGCGCGTCAGTACCGCCTTCATGCCAGGCTGCTGGTTGATCAGGTTCGCTAGCCGCCGCGCCATCGACAACGCCGCGTCTTTTTCGCGCAGCCCGCTACGGCCGATCGCACCGGGATCTTCGCCGCCGTGGCCGGCATCGACCGCAATCACAATCGGCTTGTCGCCGAAACGAATGCTGGGTGCCAGCCGGATCTCATCGGCAGGCGGCAACTTGGAACGGGCCGGCAGCGGCGAGGACGCAGCAGACGCTGCTTGTGCTGCGACCACCGGAAGGTCGCCGATATCCGGGCTCGGGGGCGGCACCGACGACGGCACCTCGCCCTGCGACATCAGCTCGTCCAGCGTCGGTGTCCGGCCGTAAAGCTCGACGATCAGTCGGTCGCCGTACTGGCCGTGCGGCGGCAACACGAAACTTTTTGGATTCACCGACTCGCTGACGTCGAGGACGATACGGAGCGATCCGTCGTCACGCGGGCCCGCTCGCAGCTTGCGAACGACGCCCTTGGGCGCTGCCTTGGTTACAACGCGGGTATTGGCCTTGGCCATGCCGGCCAAGTCGATGACGATCCGGTCGGGATTGCCTAGCGTGAAGACCTTGTGGTCGGGCGCGCCGCTCAGATCGACCACGACGCGGGTGCTCTCGGGGCCTTCCCAAACCCGAAGGTCGCGCAGCTCCGCTGCCATGACCGTCGGCAGACAGCAGACCATCAGAGCAATAAAAGAAAGAAGACGCATCGGAAGTTCCGGCCAGAACACTTGAACGATAGCCGTCCAGTTCGCAGGATGCAAGGCGTATCTTCTTTTAGAGTCGGTATGTTAGCGCGATTAGCTCAGGTAAAGTCTGGTCATTGCAGGCCTAGGGCGACTAAGGGCGTCGAATTGCAAGACGCCGACCGCGACCGTCGACCGACAAATGAAGCTCGATGTCCGCCGCCGGCAGGTGCTGCCCGCCCTTTTCGGGCCATTCGACCAGCCATAGCGTCTCCGCAGGCGGGTAGTCGTCGAGACCGAGTTGTTCCAGGTCGGCCGCCTCCAATCGGTACAAGTCCATATGGAGCACGCGGCGCGAACCCAGCTCATAGGGTTCCATCAGGGTGTAGGTCGGGCTGCGGATCGCGCCGGTCACGCCCAGCGCCCGCAGCAGCGCACGGACCAGCGTGGTTTTGCCCGCACCCAGCTCGCCATGCAGGTAGATCACCCCGCCCGCGCCGTCTTCCAGCTGGGCCGCCAGTTCGCGACCGAAGGCTTCGGTCGCATCGGTGTCGGGCAGATCGCGCTCGCCGGACAGCAACGTCGGCAACATCGTCATCAAACACGACCTCCATCGGCGCAAGGGTTCACTATCGCCGGGAGCGCATCGATCAGATCGCTTGGCAGCTGGCCGCGCTCACCGATCTGCTGCGCGGCCCGGTCACCGGCCAGCGCGTGGACCAACACCGCACAGCGAACCGCCGAGACCACGGCCACCGAAAGCGCTTCGGCTTGCGCCATCACGCTGGCGACGATACCGGTCAGCACATCGCCGGCGCCGCCAACCGCCATGCCCGGGTTGCCATAGGGGCAAACCGCCAGCGACCGGTCGCCGATCAAGCTGCCGGCGCCTTTGAGCACCACGGTGCCACCGTAGCGGGCCACCAATGCCCGCGT
>Ga0255089_1000170_pt1 | contig 30717 bp, 29 predicted proteins | sample Colum_Miss_RepC__2_FD_188468 | JGI IMG/M metagenome (GOLD analysis project Ga0255089, IMG submission 188468) | Freshwater microbial communities from Columbia River, Oregon, United States - Colum_Miss_RepC_8d | ecosystem: Environmental > Aquatic > Freshwater > River | place: USA: Oregon... | reverse complement strand
GGGCTGGCGCAGAGCCGCGTATCGACGCATCTGTCACGGCTCAAGCGCGCGGCACTGGTGCAGGACAAGCGCGTCGGCAGCGCGGCGCTGTATTCGGCCAGCGGCAACGGCGGCGCCGCTGCCGACTTGTGGTCACATCTGCGTGAGCAGATCGACGATCGGCAAACCCGGATCGACCGCGAACGGGCCGAAGAAGTGGTACTGGCGCGCAAGCATGGGCAGACCTGGGCCGAGTCCGTCGCGGGCCGGATGGAACTGCATTATTCGCCGGGCCGCACCTGGGAGGCGACCGCGCGAGCCTTGATCGGCCTGCTGGAACTGGGCGATGCGCTGGATCTGGGCTCCGGCGACGGCGTGCTGACCGAGTTGATCGCCAGTCATGCCCGTCACGTGACCTGCGTCGACGTCAGCCCCACCGTGGTTGCTGCAGCGCGCAAGCGACTCGCCGGCTTCGCCAATGTCAGCATCGAAGAAGGCGATATGCATGCGCTGCCATTTGCCGATGCCCGCTTCGACCATGTGTTTGCGATGCATGCGCTGCCGTACAGCCGTCAGGCGGAGCAAGTGCTGCGCGAGGTGGCGCGCGTGCTCAAGCCGGGCGGACGCGTGGTGATCGCCACGCTTGGCGAGCATCATCATGAAGAAGCGATGCGCGCCTACGATCACGTCAACTTGGGGCTGACACCTGCGGCGCTGGCTGCACTGTTGCAGCGCGCTGGACTGCAGGTCGAGAGCTGCCGCGTTACGTCGCGAGAAACACGTCCGCCCTACTTCGAAGTAGTCACCGCACTGGCGCGCAAGTAGCCTCGCCGGTGGCGGCGATTTCGCGCAGCGATCGACGTCGGGTCAATGCAGCTCGCCGCTCCAGATCAGCTTGTCGCCGCTTTTCTTGGTGATGGTCTTCAATCTGGCCTGATGCGCCGTCAGTTCATCTTCGGTCGGTAGCACCACGACCAGCGGCGCATCGGCGGGCGCGCCGAGCAGGTCGACGAAGCGCGAGCGCCGCGCGCCGCCGCTGCGCGAGCTGTCGTCGAGCATCAGCGCCGATTGCCCGCCGGTCATCGCCAGATACACGTCGGCGAGCAAGCCAGCGTCGAGCAGCGCGCCGTGATGTTCTCGATGCGAGGCATCGACCGCGTAGCGCTTGCACAAGGCGTCGAGGTTGACCTTCTGCCCCGGATGCAGACGCCGCGCGAGCAGCACGGTATCGATCACCTTGCAGACATCCTGCAACCGCGTGCCGACGCCGGCGCGACGGAACTCCTCGTCGAGAAAGCCCAAGTCGAAGCCCGCGTTGTGGATGATCAGTTCCGCGCCGGCCAGATAGTCCCAAAGCTTTTGCGCGACCTCGCGGAACTTCGGCTTGTCGGCCAGAAACTGCAGGCTGATGCCATGAACTTCCTGAGCGCCGGCGTCGATCTGCTTGTCTTCCGGGTGCAGGTACTGATGAAAGTTCTCGCCTGTGGGCCGGCGATTGCGCAGCTCCACGCAACCGATCTCGATCACGCGATGGCCTTGGCTGACTTCAAGGCCGGTGGTTTCGGTATCCAGCACGATCTGACGCACGACAGTGTTCTCCGCGATGTCGATTAGCCGGCGCCGACGCGCGCGCCGGCTTGCAGACAGCCCTTGTTCGCAAGTTGATCCGCCAACTCGTTGCCCGGATCGCCGGCATGGCCTTTGACCCAGCGCCATTCGATCTGATGTCGCGCACAGGCAGCATCGAGCAGCTGCCACAAATCCTGATTCTTGACTGCCTTGCCATCGGCGGTGCGCCATGCCCGGCGCTTCCAGCCTGGCAACCATTCGGTCAGGCCTTTCATCACGTAGGTCGAATCGGTGTGCAGCAGCACTTGGCAGGGCTCACGCAGCTGCTCCAGCGCCTGGATCGCGGCCGTCAGTTCCATCCGGTTGTTGGTCGTGCCCGGCTCACCGCCGCACAACTGCTTCTCGGTGCCGTTGTAGCGCAGAACCGCGCCCCAACCACCAGGACCCGGGTTGCCCTTGCAGGCCCCGTCGGTATAGACCACGACAGACTTCATGACGACGGCGTCTCCAGCGTCGGCGAGGCGACCGACTGTGCAGCAGGTGAGTTATTGGAATGGGCAGCGGAATGGGTCGCCGCGCCAGCACCGACGGCGCCGATCAGCGGCCTGACCTGAGCCCGTTGAGGACGTCCGACCCAGTTGACCGGCAACACGCGCTTCTTGGCCACCAGCAGGTAGGACGGCGCCAGCGGCGCCACCAACGTGCCGAGGCTCCACGCCTGATTCTGCGAGCGGGGCGCCAGCCATGGGAATCCGGAACCGAAACGCCGCACTTCGGTGATTTCAAAGTCGAGCAATTCGAGCCAGTCCTGCAGGCGACCGATCCGGTAGTAACGCAGCGGCGGCGGAAACGCGCGGTAACCCAGCCCCATCCGCTGACGCAGCACCCAACTGCCCAGCGGATTGAAGCCGATCACGAACAGTCGACCTCGGTCGCTGAGCACGCGCGCCGCTTCACGCAGCACGTTGTGAGGCGCCGAAGAGAACTCCAGCGTATGCGGCAACACCACGCCATCGACGCTCTTGCTGGCAATCGGCAGGTCCTCCGGCGCGGCCAAGGCCTGCGCACCGAAGTCCGATACCGTGCCGAGGACGGCGCGGTGCAGCGTTTCGGTCGACTGGAGCAATTCGTCGCCATGTCCCCAGGAGCCGATCTGCAGCATGTGCCGGCCAAAGACCTCGGGCAACACGCGATGCAACTCGGCCTGTTCCTGGGCAATCAAGCGCTGCCCCTGCGGGGAGCGCAGCCACTGCTCAAGCGTGGAGCGGTTGAACGGTCGGCCGGAATGGCGTGTCGGTGCTGGCAACATCGTTGACTCGGGTTCGTTGAACCGACGACCATCTTAACCATGTCGATCGTGCTCTGCCCCGCCGCCCCCGCCGACCCGACGCTGCAGTTCGGCGTCATCCCCATCTTCAACGACAACTACGTCTGGCTGCTGTGTCGCGACGGCGAGGCGGTGGTCGTCGACCCCGGCGAGGCTGCGCCGGTACGCGCCGCGCTCGACGGCCTTGGGCTTCGACTGGGCGCGGTGCTGATCACGCACCACCACTTCGATCACGTCGGTGGCATCGCCGCCCTCAACCCCAACGGTGACGTACCGGTCTATGGACCGCGCGCCGAAGCCGACAAGATCAAGGGCCTGACGGTACTGCTTGACGACGGCGATCAAGTCGAGTTGCTCGGCTGCCGGCTCGACGTGCTGGCCGTGCCCGGACACACGCTCGGCCACATCGCCTATCACCTCGCCTCGGCGGCGCGCCTGTTCTGCGGCGATACGCTGTTTTCGGGCGGCTGCGGGCGGCTATTCGAGGGAAGTCCGGCACAAATGAAGGCCTCGCTGGACCGCCTCGCCGCGCTGCCGGACGACACGGCCGTTCACTGCACGCATGAGTACACCGAATCGAATCTGGCGTTTGCGGCCGCTGTCGAACCTGCGTCAACGGCATTGGCCGAGTACCGCCGTTGGGTCACCGGACAACGCCACAACGGAGAGCCGACCCTTCCGAGCCGGATCGGGCTCGAACGCCGGATCAATCCGTTTCTGCGCTGCAACGAACCCGCGGTGCATGACGCCGCTGCTCGACATGCGGACCGGGCGATGCGCGATGCCGTCGACATTTTCGCAACGCTGCGTGCATGGAAGGACCACTTCCGTCCTCCGGCCGCGACAACCTGATCTGACCGACGGACGCCCCAACGGAGTGCACGGCTTTGCCGCTGAGTGGAGCGGCCCTGCTAAACTCGGCTAAACGACGACAGCACGATCCCTGATGCCTGCATTACGCGGTCATACGACCTTGAGACGGACCTTCTTTGCGTTGATGCTCGGCCTTGCCCCTGGCGCAACCGCCTGGGCCGACGCCGAGTCGGACGCCGCCCTGCAACTCGACCAATCGATCCAGGTGCTCAAGGATGAGGCGCTGCAATTCAACCGCGACGCCCAGTTGGTCGAGGAAGAGTTCAGCTACCCGCCGCAGACCCGCGTCGACGTCTACGTCAGCGTCGAGACCGCCGCGCTGCTGATGCGCACGATCAGCGTCAGCATCGACGGCAGCACCCCGGTCAACTTCGACTACAGCGACTTCGACGCTCGGGCGCTGCTCAAGAGTCGCGGCATGCAACGAATCGGCCGTTTCAATGTCAGCAAGGGCAGTCACAAGCTGCATGCCGAGTACGTGGGCCAGTACGCCGATGCCAAAGACGGCGAGCCCGAACTGGCCGATCGCATCGACACCGTATTCGACAAGACCCTGCTGCCGGCGACGCTGGAACTGATCGTCGGCAAGGCCAACCGCGGCGGCAAGCCGATCCTGCGCCTGAAGGAATGGAGACCCGCACCGTGAACGCCCGTTTGCTGAGCCGTCTGCTGACCGGTTTGGTGTTGGCCAGCTTCGGTGCCGGCGCTGCTCAGGCAGCCGTCGAACTCTACAAGCCGGGTGGCGCGAACGATCCCCACTTGCGCGCTGCGCGCTTTCTCGGCGAAGACAAGCGACATTTCTCGGCATTGACCGAGTTGCTGAAGCTCCAGGCCGAATCCGAAGGGCGACCGGTTGCAGCGTCCCAGTTCCCATGGCTGCTGGCCGACAACTATCTGTCGTTCGGTCTGCGCGAGCGCGCCGACACGGTCTATCGCGGCATGGCCAATGCGGCCAGCAGCGACCCGGTCCAGTACGGTCGTGCGCAACTCAAGCTCGCTCAGTTCGAATACACCCGGGGCTATTTGCCCGAGGCCCGGGCCACGCTGCTCAAGATGCGCGACGGCCTGCCGAGCGAGTTGCTGCTTGAATGGCAGGACCTGACTGCCCGCGTGCTGATGGCGATGGGCAAGGACGCCGAGGCGGTCGAGGTGCTGACCGAACCCAAGAACGGCAGCGACCAAAGCGACTTCACCCGCTACAACCTGGGTGTGGCCTTGCTGCGTGATGGCCGCACCGAACAGGGCCGCACCGTGCTCGAGCGCGTCGGTAATCTCGACCCGACCGACCGCGACTCGCTGGCGCTGATGGACCGCGCCAACATGACCTTGGGCTGGAACTTTCTGCAGAACCAGCAAGGCGCGGTCGCGCGGCCACTGCTGCGCAAGGTTCGCGTCGAAGGCCCGTATTCAAATCGCGCCCTGCTTGGCTTGGGCTGGGCCGAGCTGACAGAGGACGGCAAGCGCGCCCGGCGAGCCAACGTCAACGACGGCGGCGACGACCGAGCTGCAGATCGGTTCGGTTCGTTTTCAACCCTGGGCGTGCTGCTGCGCCGAGGGTTGATCGAGGACGATCCGGTGCGCCAGCGGACGTTCCGACGCATCGAAGGTGCCTCCGATCGCGAGGAAGCACTCAAGGCTGCGCTGCCCGCCTGGCTGATCCTGGTCGATCGCGACCCGCAGGATCCCGCCGTTCAAGAAGCATGGCTGGCGATCCCCTACTCGCTCGACCAGATCGGAGCCCACGATCAGGCACGCGCGTTCTACGAGCAGGCCGTCGAGCGACTCGAAGTCGCGCGCAAGCGCACGAATTTGGCGATCGACGCGCTGCGTACCAACCGCATGGTCGAGACGATCGTCAAGCGCGATCTTGACGCAGAATCAGGCTGGAACTGGGAACTCAAGGACCTGCCCGACGCACCCGAGACCTACTACCTGCAGACGCTGCTGGCCGAGCACCGCTACGCCGAAGCGCTGAAAAACTACCGCGATGTGCGTCTGCTGGCGCGCAATCTCGACGCATGGGACAAGCGCCTGTCCGACATGGAAAAGGCCTACACCACCGCCGATCGCGCGTCGGTCGACCCGCGAATGCTGTTTTCGCAGGCCACCGAAGCCAAGCCGGTCGAGCGACCTCGGATCAAGATCGAGCTTCGGCCCGAGTCGTCGCTATCGCCGCCGGGTCGTTATCGCAAGCCGTTGGCGGGGGGCGCAGCGGTCCGCCCCCAGCTGCAGTTGGCCGACGCGCCCAAAGTGCAGAATTTTGTCGGCACCTATGAACGGATCGGCCAGATGCGCCAGCGTCTTGCATCACTGCGCCCAAGCCTGGCGCGCATTGGCGATGAGCAGGGCCGATACCTGCAGCGACTCGGCACGGTTGAGCTGAAAGCACAGAAAGACCAGATCGAGAAGTACTTGGTCGAAGCGCGTTTCGCGCTGGCGCGACTGTACGACCGCCAGACCGGCTCCAATGACCCCGACGAATACGAGATCAAGAAGAAATGATCCGCCTGCGACGCGCATCGAAGGCTGACGCGGCCAGCCCGCTGTCGCCGCTGCTGGGCGCCGCCTGCGCCGGCCTGATTCTGTCGGCTTGCAGCGGCATGCCGGCCGAGGTCAAGAACACCACGCCCACGATCCGCCAGACGCTGAAGAAGGAAGCGCCGATCGAGCAGCAGCTGCGACTGGATCGCACGGCTCCGGTCGCCCCCGATCCGGACAAAGCGCTCGAAAATTACCGGCAGTTGCTGCAACTCAGCCCGGACGACAACACGCGTGCCGAAGCCCAGCGCCGGATTGCCGACTTGCAGGTGCAGACCGACGACCTCAAGGGCGGCGGCGAAGACAGCGCCGCGACGCTGGGCAAGTCGATCAAGATCTATCAGCAGCTGCTGACCGAGCGACCCGGCGACGTCAACAACGACCGCGTGCTGTATCAGTTGGCGCGTGCACATCAGAACAGCGGCAACAGCGATGCGGCGATCGATACGCTGGCGACGCTCAACCGCGACTTCCCGCAGTCCACACTCGGCGGCGATGCCCACTTCCGCCGCGCCGAGCTGCTGTTTCAGCGCGAGCGCTTTGCCGAGGCTGAAGGCGAATACAAGATCGTCATGGACTTGAAGGACCGGACCCCGTTCTTCGAGCCAGCGCAATACAAGTACGGTTGGTCGCTGTACAAGCAGGCCAAATACGACGCGGCGATCACCAGCTTCTTCCAGATTCTCGATCGCGAACTGCCCGAAGGCGAAGTTACGCGTGTCGACGCGGTTGAAAAGGTCAAGAAGGGCAAGAACGACCTCGTCCGTGACTCGCTGCGCGTGGTATCGCTGTCGCTGATTGCCCAGGGCGGCGGTCAGGCTGCCAACGACTACTTCAAGAAGTACGGCGACCCGCGCTTCTACCCGCTGATCTATGACGCACTCGGCAAGCTGCTGATCGAGCGTGAGCGCTTTACTGATGCGGCTGAGGCATTCGCGGCGTTCCCGCAGCGGTATCCGACGCACCCGCTGTCGCCGGGCTTCCAGTCGCAAGTGATCGGCGCTTATCGCGACGGCGGGTTCAAGGACCTGGTGATTCGCGAAAAGGAGCGCTACGCGGTCACCTATGACCCGCAGGCCGCTTACTGGGCCGGCAAGCCGGCGACGCCGGAAGTGATGAACGAGCTGCGTCTGCACATGGAAGACCTGGCGCGCCATCATCACGCGCTGGCCCAGGCCGGCAAGGCCGACGCCGTCAAGGCGCGGCCGGAGTTCATCGTCGCCGCTGGTTGGTACAAGCGCATCCTCGAAGTGTTTCCGACCGACCCCAAGGCGCCGGACATCAACTTCCTGTACGGCGATGCGCTGCTCGACGGCGGCCGGACGCGCGATGCTGCCGAGCAGTACGCTCGCACCGCTTACGACTACAAGACCCATCCGCGCACCACCGATGCGGCGCTGGCCTCGTTCCAGAGCTACGAAAAATACGCGCGCGAAGTGCCGGCCGGCGAACGCAATGCGGCGCTGCGGCTTGCGGTCGATTCCGGTATCAAGCTGGCTGACAGCTTCCAGTACCACCCCGAAAAGCTGCCGGTACTGACACAAGCCGCGCAGGACCTGTACGAGATGAAGGCGCTCGACGAGGCGATCAAAACCTCGCAGCGCGTGCTCGACAACACGCCGCCGGCCAAACCCGATCTGCAGCGGATCGCCTATAGCGTGATCGGCGACTCGCAGTTCGAGCTCAAGCGCTACCCGCAGGCCGAAGCCGCGTTCTCGCAGGAACTCAAGCTCACGGCCGCAACCTCGCCGACCCGCAAGGAAGTTAGCGAACAGCTGGCTGCCTCGATCTACAAGCAAGGCGAAGCCGCGCGCGACGCGGGTGACCCACGTCGCGCCGTCAACGACTTCCTGCGGCTGGGCGAAGTCGTTCCCGACGCCAGCATTCGCCCGAACGCCGAGTACGACGCAGCGTCCGTGCTGGTCGAAATGGAAGATTGGCCGACCGCGGCGCGCGTGCTCGAAGGCTTCCGCACGCGCTTCCCGGCCAGCAAGCTGATCCCGGACGTCGACAAGAAGCTGGCCGTGTCCTACCAGAAGGACAACAAGCCGGCCGCGGCAGCAGCGGCCTACGCTCGCATCGCGCAGCGCCCGACCGAAACGGTGCCGGTGCGGATGGAAGCCGCGTGGTTGTCGGCCACCTTGTTCGACGAAGCCAAGCTGCCGGCTCAGGCCGGGCCGGCGTACCAGACTTACGTGACCAGTTATCCGCGCCCGATCGATCGGGCGATGACGGCACGCTCGCGCCTGGTCGACTACGCGCGCGACGGACGTAACGTCGAACAGCAGCTGTTCTGGCTGCGTGACATCGTCAACGCCGATGCATCGGCGGGGGCCGAGCGCAGCGATGCGACGCGTGCGCTGGCCGCCAAGTCGAGCCTGGAAGTGGGCCGCATCACGGCGGCGCAGGCGAAGACCTTGCGGATCACGTTGCCGATCGAGGCCTCGCTGCCGGCCAAGCAGAAGGCAGTCGAAGCCGCGATCCAGGCGTTCAACCGGGCTGCCGGCTACGGTTTTGCCGACGTGACCACGGCCGCGAGTTACGAACTGGGCGTGCTGCATCAGGACTTCGCCCGGTCGCTGGTCGATTCCGAACGTCCGAAGAAGCTGTCCGATCTCGAACTGGAGCAGTACAACCTGCTGCTCGAAGAGCAAGCCTTCCCGTTCGAAGAAAAAGCGATCGAGGCGCACGAGAACAATCTGCGGCGCATTCCGCAGGGTATCTACGATGAATGGGTCGCCAAGAGCGCCAAGGCGCTGGCCCAACTCGCGCCCGGCAAATACGGCAAGCGCGAGAAAAGCGAGGAGTTTTATGAATCGCTCAAGTAAGCGCGTCGGCATCGCCGCATCGCGGCCGATCACGACGTGGACGACGCTGCTGCTGGTCGCGGTGCTGACCGCCTGCGGCGGCGGCAAGACCACCAAGCCCGACCGTCCGGCGCCGCCATCGCCCACAGCCAACGCCGAACCGACGACGCCGGTTCCGGACAAGGGCGATCCCGAGGCACGCTTCAAGCAGGCCCTCGAACTGATGAAAGGTCGCAAGACGGCCGAAGCCGAATCAGCGTTCCTGAAGCTGGCGCAGGACTTCCCGGACTACGCCGGGCCGCAGATGAATCTCGGCATCCTGTATGCCAAGAGCAATCGGCGCGACGTCGCGATATCGGCGTTCAGCCGCGCGGCGACGATGAATCCGCAGAACGCGTCGGCGTTCAATTGGCTGGGTATCGCCAACCGTGAAGCGGGCAACTATCCGCGCGCACAGCAGGCCTACGAGAAAGCACTCGCGGTCAAACCCGACTATGCGGCGGCCCATCTGAACCTGGGCATTCTGCTCGATGAATATCTGAAGCAGCCTGCGGCCGCATTGCCGCATTACCAGGAATACCTGCGCCTGTACGGCAAGGAAGACCTGCGCGTGCTGGCTTGGATGGCCGAAATCCAGGCGTCCCAGAAAGCCGCAGAAGCCACTGCGGCACCCAGCGCCACTGCGCCGGTCCCGGCCAGCACCGGAGCCAAAAAATGAATCGGTACTGCGGCATCGTGTTGTTGTTGGCGGCCGCGCTGCCGTCTTGGGTCGCTGCGCAGTCCTCGCCCAAGCCTCCCACCGACGAACTGCCGGCGGTCAACACCAGCGGTGGCATCACCAGCACGACGGCGCCCGCAGCGCCGCCTCGTGCCACCTCGGGCGGCGCCAACAGCGGCGGCACGACGATCATCGGCGAACGCGAATCCCCCATCGGCCTGTACATTACGCCGTGGCGCAATGCGTCGGCGGAAGTCGATATCGACCGCCCGGCGCGCTTGCTGTCGGTGCAACTCGAAGGACTCGATCGCAAAGTGTTCAGTCGCCAAGTGGAATATTACGAGGCCCTGACCGCTGCACAGAAAGCCAAGACACCGCCTGCACCGCCGGCACGGCCTTAAGTCAGGACGCATTCCACGCCAGACCATCGGCCACTAAACTTTCGACGCTCGCGCCCTGGTCCACGACCGAAGCGCGTCACGTCATCCGGCATTTCCGCGTCATTGCAGTACCGCAGTCCGTAACTTTCCTGTTTCGATAACCTGTTATTTCAGCGACCCGCAGAGGAGCGAGCTCCATGGAGTTTTTCAATCACGTCATCCGGTTCTTTCAAGGTGGCGGCGCGTTTATGTATCCGATCGCGCTGGTGCTGGCGATGGCGGTGGCCGTTGCGGTCGAGCGCATGATCTTTCTGCGCAAGACCGAGTCCGAGAATCGTTCGCTGTGGGCGCGCGTGGCGCCGCTGCTCAAATCCGGTGACCTGGCCCAGGCCGAGGCCCTCGCCGCCGGCTCCGATACCGCCATCGGCAAGCTGATCCAGACCGGCTTCGCCCAGGCCCGCATCGACAATCGTCGCTCCGAGGTCGAGATCGCCACCGAAGAAGGCTTGATGGAAGTGCTGCCCGCCATTGAGCGCCGCACGCATTACCTGGCCACGTTCTCCAACATGTCCACGCTGCTGGGTCTGCTCGGCACCGTGCTCGGCTTGATCGGCGCCTTCGCCGCGCTGGGCAATGCCGACCCGGCCGAAAAGGCCGACCTGCTGTCGGCCGGCATTTCCGAGGCGATGAACTGCACCGCCTTCGGCTTGATGGTCGCCATCCCCTCGCTGCTGATCCACGCCTGGCTGCAGAGCCGCACCACCGAGCTGGTCGACACGCTCGAGTCGGTCTGCTCGCGCCTGGTGTCCGCCGTCTGCAACCGCAAGCACGTGGCCCGCTGAAATGTCGGCGGTCGTCACTCAAGACGCCGACACCGGCGACGAGGCCCCGCGAAAGGCCCGCCGCAGCCGCCGCCTGGCCCGCCATCTGAAGCGCGGCGGCAACGAAGAACTCAACATCGTCTCGATGATCGACGTCTTCGCTGTGCTCGTATTCTTCCTGCTGGTCAGCTCGTCGATCTCGGCGGCACGCTTGAACGTGCTGTCGCTGAACCTGCCGTCGAACGACGCCACCGCATCGCCTGACAAGCCGGCGCTGCAGCTGTCGGTCAGCCTGCTGCCCGATGCGCTGGTCATCGCCGATCGCAACGGCGCGCTGCGCCGCCTCGACAACACGCCGGCCGGCTACAACCTGCAGGCCTTGTCCGAGACGCTGGTCGAAACCAAGAAGGCCGCGCCGAACGAAAACGCGATCACGCTGCTGGTCTCGCCCAATGTCTCCTATGAGGACGTGGTCAAGGTCATGGAAGCGGCGCGGCTGACGCCGGCCGAGGCGCGCAACCTCGGCTTGCCGCGTGAGCTGTATCCGCTGATCTCCATCGGCGACGCTGCGGTGGCCGCGCCATGAGCTCGCGTCGCCGCGAACGCCGCACCGAACGGGCCGTGCGCCGCAAGAAGGGCGCGGTGGCGATCAACATCGTCTCGCTGATCGACATCTTCGCCATCCTGGTGTTCTACCTGCTGGTCAACGCGCTGGTGGTCGAGGTGATCCCCTCGCCGCGCTCGATCAAGCTGCCCGAGTCGGTGATCAAGGAGCAGCCGCGTCCGACCGTGACGATCATCGTCACCGCTGAGGACATCCTGGTCGACAACCGTTCGGTGATGTCCACGGCCCAGGCGCTGAAGGCGGACGTCAAGCTGCTGCCCGCTCTGAAGTCGGCGCTGCTGCTGGCGCCGCTGATGCAGGTCGAGGGTGATACGCAGAACCGGCTGACGCGGGGCGAGGTCAACATCGTCGCTGACAAGTCGATCCCGTACAGCTTGCTCAAGAAGGTCATGGCCACCTGCTCGGATACCCGTTTCGCGCGCATCTCGCTGGCCGTCGTCGAAAAGAAGGGAGGGGGCGAATGACCGCCGCCGCTGTCGATACCCGCGCCATCATCGGCGTCGATGCCTGGGGACTCGCCGAGGAAGCGGATCGGCGGTTTCGGCGCGTGGCACGCCTGACATCGGCCCCAATTCTTGCAGCTGCCCTGCTGTTGCCGTGGATCCAGCTGCAGCTCGACGCCGAACCGGCCATCACGCCGATACCGCAACGGATCGCGCTGCTGCCTGATCCGCCGCCACAGCGCGCTAAGCCGATCGAGCCGGAAGCCAAGTCGCCGCCCGACCCCGTCGACAAGCCCACGACCAAGGCCGACGCGCCGCGCGCGCCCAAACCGCAGCCAACGACGACCCTGCGCGACACGCCAGCCGCGCCCAGCGCACGACAAGTCGCCGAACAGGCTGGCCTGGCCACGATGCGCGACCAATTGCAGTCACTGCGTCGTGCGCCATCGTTGCTTATGGGCGCCGATGCGCCGCTGCGCGCCGAATCAACGGTTGGCGACAACGCACACAGTACGCTCGGCACGCCGACCGCCGCGACCCACAGCGGCGGCATCGGCAGCAGCACCCAGCACGGCGTGGCCGGCGCTACCAGCGGCGCCGATCTGGGCACGCGCCGCACCACGGCCGTGCAGGACCGCATCGGCAGCGGTCGTGGCGCCGTCGCGGCTCAAGGCAACGGCCAGCGCGGTGCTGCTGCCGCGGGGCGATCGCTGCAGGAGCTGCAACTGGCGTTCGATCGCAGCCAGGCGGCGTTTGCGTCGATCTTCAATCGCAGCGCCCGCGAGACGCCGGGCATGGGCAGCGGCCGCATCGTACTGAGCCTGACGATTGCACCGGATGGCTCGGTGATGCAGTGCCAGATCGTATCGAGCAGCTTCGCCAACCCCGATCTCGAACAAAAGATTCTGCAGCGCGTGAAGCTGATGAACTTTGGTGCACGCGATGTTCCGGTCTACACCTACCCTCAGTATCCGCTGATGTTTTTACCGCCCTGAACACCCATGACGAACACGACACGCAAAACGCAATTGACGACGGACCTGATGATCTCGGCGTTGCTACTGATCAGCGCCGTCGCCTCGGCGCTCTATGGCTACACCGCGCTGTTGCCGACTGCATTGGCTCACGGCGATGCACCTTCAGTGCGCGCCATGGATCACCAAGCGATGCACTAAATGTGACGCCATCGCGTCACGCGGATGACATCGCACCCAAAGTAGGGATCGCGATGGACGCCGCGTCATGCGATATGCCTGATTGTTGGCATATCCGTCACGATGCGCTTCGTTTGTAGTTCGAATGCGGTTGGCACACCGGTTGCTTTATGTAGGCACGCGACTACAAGTCGCTTGAAGGATCCGAGCAACGAGGCTCGCTCCTACGGATATCGACGTCCACGTCCTGGCTGCGGCCGGCACGTGGATTTTTTTTGGCCTGAATAAAGCCGATGTCCGTCGCTGCAAAGCTCGTTGCGACCGGGTTTCTAAGGGCAATCCGGTCGGATGCAACGCATCAATTCAAAAGCGCAGCACTCATCACGAACCAAGGAGTTAAGGATGAAAGGGTCAAAAGGGAGCGGAACACGCTGGATCAAGGGCTTGGCTTTTGTGGCACTGAGCATGGTGTCGAGCCACTCATGGGCTGGCCTCTATGATGACGGCAAAGTGTTTCTGACCGGCGGTGTGTTTACGGTTGATGGTGCAGGCGGCGGTGGCGCGGTGCCGTGGGCAACGATCACCGGCTATGAGACCCGTGACGGCATCAACGGCGGCGTGGGCTTCACTTATGTTCAGCTGCCGAACTACTCGCTGAACTTTCTCGGCGGTTCGATCGGCTTCTTCGACCGCTTCGAGCTGTCGTACGTCAACACCAAGCTGTCAACCAATCTCGGCAACGTCGACACCGTCGCGCTGGTCGCCTCGGTGCTGAATCTCGACAACAACCTGGGTCTGGATCCGAACGGCAGCAATCTGCACATGGAGACCTATGGCGCCAAGCTGCGTTTATTCGGCGATGCGGTCTACACCTCGGATAGCTACCTGCCGCAAACCGCGATCGGCGCGTTCTACAAGGTCAATTCGACCAAGGAGTTCGTCAAGACACTCAGTGCCGCCGAAGACAAGGACTGGGAAGCCTACATGGCCTTCACCAAGGTGTTCTTCCGCTACAGCACGTTGGTCAACCTGACGGTGCGCTATACCTCGGCCAACCAGATCGGCCTGACCGGCTTTGGCTCTTGCGATAACGGTCACCGCAATTGCAACAACGACAAGGAGTTCCGCGTCGAGTTCTCGACCGCCTATCTGTTGCAGAAAAACTTTGCGATCGGCGGCGAATACCAGCAGCACGGCAACCAGCAGAAGAACAAGCCCGTTGACACCGGTGATCTGCTGGCGGGCGACGGCAACGGCGGGCTGCTCAACCCGATCGTCGGCGGCCTCGTCGGTGGCGTGATCGGTGCTACGAATCTGCGCGACTCGCTGGTGCAGAACGAGTCGGATTGGTACGACGTGTTCGCGGCTTATGCGCCGAGCAAGAACTACTCGATCACGATTGCCTACCTGTTCCTCGGCGACATCGCCGTGGCCCGCGAACAAAACGGTCTGTACCTGTCACTGCACGCCACGTTCTGATCCGTGTCTGCGGCCTGTTCAATACATCATCGAGATGGAGTTCACATGAAAGCTTTTACACGTAACTTGATGCTGGGTGCGGCGCTGTCGATGTCAGCGCTGGTGGCCACACCCTCGTTCGCAGCCGAGGAAAAGACCCAGCCGATTCTGGGCATCACCTCGTCGGCGCTCGAAGAGTTCGGCGGCCGTGAAGGCGTCCGCGCCTGGGTCGAGAGCCTGTTCTACTACATCATGCTCGACAACCGCATCGCACCGATCTTCCGCGAGTTCGGCAACGTCGAGCGTCAGACCTTCCTCAACACGCAGCTGGAAATCATGGTGCTGGGCGGCCCGAACGAGTATCAGGGCGCCAGCATGAGCGCAGCGCATGCGGATCTCGGCATCACGATGGCGCAGTTCAACGCGGTCGTCGAAGCGGCCTACAACGCCTGCGAACGCAACGTGATCAAGTATCACACCTGCAATCAGCTGATCAACGCGTTGGCACCGTTCACGGCCGACATCGTGACCCGCTGAAAATAGCGAACGCGCGCGGTTCGCGGCGCCGGCCAATGCCGGCCTGCGAGCCGCGCGCTTTCTGCTTCGTCTCGACGGCGTACAGCACTCAATGCGGATCCCGCCAAGCCAACACCAGACCCGGCGATGTCCAAGACGTGCCGTCGTCAGCGATCAACGGCGCGAGCCGCCGTACCGATGACGCATCACCCAATTCGATTCACACCACGATTCCATACCGAGCCATGACCCGAGCCATGACCGACCACAACACGTCCTCCCCGAATTCCTCGGCCGACCACGGCGACCTGTCGCAGCCCAACATCAGCAAGCGTCTGTTGTTGCGCGCAAGCCTGGGTTTGTCGCTGCTGGGCTTCGGCCTCGGCCGCGCGCAAGCACAGGCCGGCGGCGGCATCGAGCAGTTTTACAAGTACAACATCAAGCCCGAAACCTGGCTGGCCGAAGTATTCGCAGGCCAGGTCCCTGCGCCACAAGTGGCACCCGGCGGCGGCTACGGCCTGCTGCAAGCGCTGCCGCAGCGTGTCCGCTACTGGCGCGCCAATGGTCGCACTGCATGGGTGTTCGATGAGATCGGCAAGGTCGGCTATGCACCGACCACCTGTGGCTTCGTCGTCAAGGGCGGCGCCATCGAGCAGGCCAAGGTGCTGATCTACCGCGAATCGCGCGCCGACCAAGTCGGCACGCCGTCGTTCTTGAACCAGCTGGTCGGCGCACGCTCCACCGGCAGCGGCATCGACAAGCGCGTCGACAATATTTCGGGTGCCACCTACTCGGTCAAGATGATGGAGCGCATGGCCGCCGCGGCGCTGCAGCTCGACAAGACCGTGCCCGCCTGATCGTCATGGCAATACAACCGTCGATCAAACCGACGCCAAAAAAGACCCCCGCGCCACCGCCACTGGCGCGCGCGGCCAGCGCGCTGCGCGAGTGGCGCCTGCGCACTCTGCCCGGCCCGCATCCGCATCCGGTCGCCAAACCGCGTCCTAACTTGAGCATGACGCTGCGGACCTGGCACAAGCGCCTGGGTCTGTTCGCGTTCGTGTTCATGGGCTGGCTGGGCTTCAGCGGTTTTCTGATCAACCAGAGCGCCAGCTGGGGCTATGACGTCGCGCGCGTGCGCCTGTCGTGGGTCATGGCCTTGTACGGCTTGCATCCCGAGCCGCCGCAGTCGGGTTTGAACGCCAACGGACACTGGCTGGCCGAAACGCTCGATGCTTCGCTACTGGACGGCAAACCGCTAGCAACGCGGATCAAGCGCCAGATCGGAATGGCAGCAGCCGGCAGCAGCGCGCAGCCCTTGCTGTTCGTCGCCGAGCCGGAGCGCTTGCTGGTGCTGTCGCCCGATGGCCAATTGGTCGACGAGATGAGCGGCTCGATGCTACCGGTCCCCGCGATACGCCGCATCGGGTCCGTTGCCGGCACACCGGCCAAGGTCGTGATTCAAGACCTGGATGCCTATGCCACCACCGACGGCCTGCAATGGGACAAGCTGCCGATCAATGCCGACGTTGCATGGTCCGAACCGCAGCCTCTGCCAGACGACCAGAAAACCAAGGCGCTGCCGTTCTCGCGTCCGTCGGTGTCGGTCGAGCACGTGCTGGTCGACGCCCATAGCGGCCGGCTGTTTGGTGCATTCGGCGCGTGGATCATCAACTTCGTCGGCATCGCGGCGATGCTGCTGTCGATCAGCGGTGTCTGGATCGTCGTGCGGACCAACCGCCAACGTCGTCAGACCCGACGCTGATGCGCTCGCTGTTCACGCCCCGCACGCTGCTGCGCCATTCGTTCATGGCGATGGGCACCGACGTGCAGATGACGCTGGCGCCGCGGCGTCGGCATCAGATCCGTCAGGCGCGCGCCGCGCTGGCCGAAGTGCAGCAGTTGGTCCTCGAGTTCGGTCATGACGGCTGGGCTTGGGGCAGCGGTGATCTGGGGCAATTCAACCGTCGCCTCGCCGCCGGTTCAGCGGCACGCGTACCGTCATCGCTGCGGCCGATCTTCGATCGTGCCTGGCAGCTGCATCGGGCGACGCGCGGCTTGTACGAGCCGCGCATCGCATCGCTGGTACACCTGTGGGGCTTTGACGACCAAGCACGGCGCCGTTCCCAGCCGCCTGGAGCCGATGAGATCGCGTTGCGGCTGCAAGCGCTCCAAAGCGCGCCCGACTACCGAGCCGATGCGGCCGAATACGGGCCCGCACCCGGCGTCGGCTGGGACCTTGGTGGCATCGCCAAGGGCTATATCGTCGATCAAGCCTTGGCACTGCTGGCGCAGCGCGGCTTTGGCGACGCCACGGTCGACGCGGGCGGCAATGTCGCCGCACGCGGTCGTCGACATGATCGCGCCTGGCTGATCGGCATCCGTGCGCCGCTGGACGGAACCGAAGGCGATGATGAACCCACGCGCTTGATTGCCGCATTGTCGGTACGCGACGAAGCGGTCAACACGCATGGCGACGACCAGCGCTACTTCGTTCATCGAGGGCAGCGCTACGCACATCTACTGAATCCCGAAACCGGTGAGCCGGCACAAGGGCTGCGCAGTCTGACCGTGGTTCACAACGACGGCATGCTCGCCGAAGCGGGCGGCGCGGCACTGTATGTAGCAGGGGCTCGTGACTGGCCGGTGCTGGCCGCGTCGCTGGGCATCGATCAAGTGCTGGCGGTCGAAAGCAGCGGACGCATTGTCGCCACGCCCAAGCTGCTGGAGCGTCTGCGCCTGCAGCCGGGCGTCACGATCGATGCACTCGACATCACGAGCCTGACATCCGGCATCGACAGTCGAGTGGCAATGCCGCAGCGCGCTGAAGCAGTGCAGACGCACCAGTCGTGAGCGTCTGTTGCAACGCGATCTGCACCAACGATCGCGTTTACCGTCGGTGACACCTCGATACAGCATCACTTCGCACGCTGCAGGTGCATGCGGCCGGATGCGAATCACCGTCAATACGAAAATGGCACAGCCGTTGCGTTCTTATCGGTGCGGTAACGATGTACTCATCTGTCCTAATACGGCAGCGCCAACGACGGCAACGAGTGCAGCGACAACGAATCGGGCAAAGGCGTCCATCCACTGACTCACGTCATTGGGGGACGCCTTTTTTATTGTCCGCGCAGCGCTGGAAGCGCGCGCGCCACACACCACAAGGAGCTTGGCAACAGACGATGCGTCGCCTCATCGCCGTCCGTTCACAACAAGCTGCATCAGCCGACCGGCGCCGTAAGGCCGCTGAGGGCTGCCGCTTTTCCATCCCGATCGCTCTCCCCTCTCCTGGGTCGGGTTGGACTTTTCATTCGCCGCTGACGTCGAGCGGCACCACGCTATCGGAGACACCCCGATGAACCCGAATGCCTCGAAGGCCACTTCGATCGATCTGCTCAGCTTGAAGACGCCGCAGATGCGCGCGTTTCATCTGACGTGGATGGCGTTCTTCGTCTGCTTCTTTGCCTGGTTCGCCGTGGCACCCCTGATGCCGGTCATCAAGGGTGAATTCGGATTGACCAAGGACCAGATCGCCAACATCAACATCGCCGCGGTGGGCATCACGATTCTGGTGCGGCTGCTGATCGGCCCGCTCTGCGACAAGTTCGGTCCGCGCGCAAGCTATACCGGCCTGCTGCTGGTTGGCTCGATCCCGGTATTCGGCATCGCCTTCGCTCAGAGCTACGAGGCCTTTCTGGTGTTCAGACTGGCGATCGGCGCCATCGGCGCCAGCTTCGTGATCACCCAGTACCACACCTCGGTGATGTTTGCGCCCAACGTCGTCGGCACTGCCAACGCCGCTGCGGCCGGTTGGGGCAATGCGGGCGGTGGCGTCACCCAAAGCCTGATGCCGCTGGTGATGCTCGCCGTGATCAGCTTCGGCGTGGATAAGGCCTTTGGCTGGCGCGTATCAATGCTGGTGCCCGGCGCGATGATGGTGATCGTCGGCCTGCTGTATTGGCGCTACACGCAGGACTGCCCGCAGGGCAACTACGCCGAACTGCGCGCGGCCGGCATCACGCTGGAAACCGGTGGCAAGGGCGGCGGCTGGACATCGTTCAAAGGCGCGATGGCCAACTACCGCGTGTGGATGCTGTTCGTCACCTACGGGCTGTGCTTTGGCATTGAACTGTTCGTGCACAACGTCGCCGCCAGCTACTACGTCGATACGTTCAACATGGATCTGCAGCACGCCGGTCTTGCGGCCGGCAGCTTCGGCCTGCTGGCACTGTTCGCGCGCGCCCTTGGCGGCATTGCGTCGGACAAGATCGCGCGTGCCAAGGGTCTCGATGGTCGCACGCTGCTGCTGTTCGTATTGATGCTGGGCGAAGGTATCGGCCTGATCTGGTTTTCATCGGTGCAGATCGCCAGCATCGCCATCCTGGCGATGATCGTCTTCGGGCTGTTCACGCACATGGCCTGCGGCGCGACCTATGCGCTGGTGCCCTTCATCGACCGCAAATCACTTGGCGGCGTCGCCGGCATCATCGGCGCCGGCGGCAATGTCGGCGCCGTCGCCGCCGGCTTTCTGCTCAAGGCGCTGGCTGACGTGCAACTGACGTTCTTCTATCTGGGCGTCGCCGTGCTGTTCGGTGCCGGCTGCGCGATCGTCGTCCGCTTCAGCGCCGACCACAAACGGCGCGAAGCCGAGCTGTACGACCAGGCCGTTGCGTCACGCGCGGCCACGGCTGCTGCTGCCGCCACTGCCGCGCAGCCACGCACGAGTGAAGCGCTGGCCGGCTGATCCCCTCATCTCCTTTCTCGGATATCCCATGAAGCTTGTCGTCATCGGTAACGGCATGGTGGGCCACAGCCTGCTCGAAAAGCTGTGCGAACAGCCGGCCGCCGATCTGGACATCACGGTGCTGTGCGAAGAGCCGCGTCCGGCCTATGACCGCGTCCATCTGTCTTCGTACTTCAGCGGCAGCACGGCCGAGGACTTGTCGCTGGTCAAGCCGGGCTTCTTCGACCAAGACCGGTTGCGCCTCAAACTGAACACGCGCGGCGTATCGATCGATCGCCACGCGCGCGTCGTCGTCACGTCCGACGGCACACGCATCGGCTACGACAAGCTGGTGCTCGCCACCGGGTCGTACCCGTTCGTACCGCCGGTGCCCGGTCGCGATCGGCCCGGCTGCTTGGTGTATCGCACGATCGACGATCTGGAAGCGATGACGGACTGGGGCCGCAAGTCGCGCATCGGCACCGTGATCGGCGGCGGGCTGCTTGGCTTGGAATGCGCCAAGGCGCTGACCGACATGGGCTTGCAGACGCACGTCGTCGAGTTTGCGCCGCGGCTGATGGCGGTCCAGATCGATGACGGCGGTGGGCGCGTGCTGCGCGCCAAGATCGAAGCGCTCGGCGTCAGCGTACACACGCAGAAGAACACGCTGGAAATCACCGACGGCAGCGGCATGGGGGTCGGCGGGCGTCATGCGATGAAGTTCGCCGACGGCAGTCAGCTCGAAACCGACATGATCGTATTCTCGGCCGGCATCCGTCCGCGCGATGAGCTGGCGCGCAACGCCGGCCTTGCGATCGGCGAACGCGGCGGCATCGTCATCGACAACCACTGCCGCACGTCCGACCCCGACATCTATGCGATCGGCGAATGCGCGCTGTGGAACGGCCGCATCTACGGCCTGGTTGCACCAGGCTACGAGATGGCACGCGTCGTCGCACAGCACTTGAGCGGTGGCAGCACCGAGTTCAACGGCGCCGACATGAGCACCAAGCTCAAGCTGATGGGCGTGGATGTCGCCAGCATCGGCGATGCCCACGCGGCCACGCCCGGTGCGCGCGCCTACGTGTTCACCGACGAGCGCAAGCAGTTGTACAAAAAGCTGGTCACCTCGCCCGACGGCCAGCATCTGCTCGGCGCCGTGCTGATCGGCGACGCCGGCGAATACGGCACTTTGCTGCAGATGATGCTGAACGACATCCGGCTGCCGGATGCGCCGGAGTTTCTGATCCTGCCGTCGTCGGATGGCAAGGCGCGCGCCGGCATCGGCGTCGATGCGCTGCCCGGTACTGCGCAGATCTGCTCGTGCAACGACGTTTCCAAAGACACGATCCGCTCGGCCGTCGAAGCCGGCTCGCGTACGGTGGCCGAACTGAAGGCCTGCACCAAGGCCGGCAGCAGTTGCGGCGGCTGCGTGCCGCTGATGACGCAGATCCTGAAGGCCGAACTCAAGCGCCAAGGCGTCGCCGTCAATAATCACCTGTGCGAGCACTTCGCCTACTCGCGCCAGGAGCTGTATCACCTGGTGCGGGTGCAGCAGATCAAGACCTTCGGCGACCTGCTGCAGCGCCACGGCAGGGGCTTGGGCTGCGACATCTGCAAGCCGACCGTGGGCTCGATCCTGGCGTCATGCTGGAACCAGTTCGTGCTCAGCAAGCGCAATGCGCCGCTACAGGATTCCAACGACTACTTTCTCGGCAACATCCAGAAGGACGGCAGCTACTCGATCGTGCCGCGGATCGCCGGCGGTGAGATCACGCCGGACGGCTTGATCGTGCTCGGCCAAGTCGCCAAGAAGTATGGCTTGTACACCAAGATCACCGGTGGCCAGCGCATCGACATGTTCGGCGCGCAAGTTCACCAGCTGCCGCAGATCTGGCGCGAGCTGACCGATGCCGGCTTCGAGACCGGTCACGCTTACGGCAAGTCGATCCGTACCGTCAAAAGCTGCGTCGGCTCGACCTGGTGCCGCTACGGCATGCTCGACTCGGTCAGCATGGCGATCCAGCTCGAACATCGCTACAAGGGGCTGCGTGCGCCGCACAAGCTCAAATCTGGTGTGTCAGGCTGCACGCGCGAATGCGCCGAAGCCCAGTCCAAGGACTTCGGCGTGATCGCGACCGAAAAAGGCTGGAATCTGTATGTCTGCGGTAACGGCGGCATGAAGCCTCGCCATGCCGAGTTGCTGGCCAGCGATCTGGACGATGCGACGCTGGTCCGGATGATCGATCGCTTCCTGATGTTCTATATCCGCACCGCCGACCGGCTGCAGCGCACCAGCGTCTGGCGCGACAACCTAGAAGGCGGCTTGGACTATTTGAAGGATGTGATCGTGCACGACCGCCTCGGCATCGGCGCGGAACTCGAAGCCGAAATGGCCGCGATCGTCGACGTCTACGAAGACGAGTGGAAGAAGGCGATCGACGATCCCGAAGTGGCCAAGCGCTTCCGCACCTTCGTCAACAGCGATGCCGGCGACAACAACGTCGTGTTCGTTGAAGAACGCGGACAGATCCGTCCGGCAACGGCGGACGAGAAGCGCAGCCGCTTCAAGGGCATTGCGGTCGTTGCGGCCTGAATCGCCGCAGCCATGATGCCAACCACGAATCAGGAGACTCTTACGATGGACGGAGCCGGCGCGGTCAGCCCTGCTACGCAATGGGTCAGCGTCTGCCGAATCGACGACATCTGGCCCGATACCGGTGTCTGCGCGCTGGTCGACGGACGTCAGATTGCCGTGTTCCGGGTGCGGGATCGTGACGGGCAGGATCGCTATCACGCGATCGACAACCATGACCCGCAGTCGCAGGCCAACGTGCTCTCGCGCGGCTTGATCGGCTCGATCGGTGCGCGCACTGTCGTCGCCTCGCCGATCTACAAGCAGCATTACGACCTGACCACCGGCGAATGCCTCGAAGATGCCGCGCACTCGGTACGCGCTTACGCCGTGCGTGTCGACGACGGCCACGTCTGGATCGCGGTTTGACGCGGATGAGCTTGCGACGCAAGCCGCGCCTGGTCGTCGTCGGCAATGGCATGGCCGGCATGCGCACGGTCGAAGAGCTGCTCAAGCTCGACGCCGACGGACACGACATCACGGTGTTTGGCAGCGAAGCGCACGGCAACTACAACCGCATCCTGCTGTCGCCGGTGCTGGCCGGCGACAAGCAATTTGCCGACATCATGCTCAACACCCGCGAGTGGTACGAATCGCAAAGGATTCGCTTGCACGCCGGCGATCCGGTGGTGCGCATCGATCGGCAGCAGCGCGTCGTCATCGCCCAGTCGGGGCTCGAAGCGCCCTACGACCGTTTGCTGTTGGCCACCGGATCCAAGCCGTTCGTGATTCCGGTGCCGGGCCACCAGTTACCAGGCGTTATCGCGTTTCGCGACATCGCCGATGTCGAGGCGATGCTCAGTGCATCGCGCACGCACCGCCGCGCGGCGGTGATCGGCGGCGGACTGCTCGGCCTCGAAGCGGCCAACGGCCTGATGCGGCAAGGCATGGACGTCACCGTGATCCACGTGATGGACAGCCTGATGGAGCGCCAACTCGACAAGCCGGCGGCCGCTCTGTTGCAGGAGGCGCTGGAGCGTCGCGGCCTGCAGTTCCGGCTGTCGGCGCAAACCGCCGAGATCGTCGGTAGCGATCGGGTCACGGCGATCCGCTTCAAGGACGGCAGCGAACTGACGACGGACCTCGTGGTGATGGCCGTCGGGATTCGCCCGAACATCGAGCTGGCCAAGACCGCCGGCCTGCTGTGCGACCGTGCGATCGTCGTCGACGACACGCTGCAAACGCATACCGACCCGCGTATCTACGCGGTCGGCGAATGCGTGCAGCATCGCGGCGCCGTCTATGGGCTGGTCGCGCCGCTGTGGGAGCAGGCGCGCGTCTGCGCAGCACACTTGGCAGCACTCGGCGTCAAGCGCTACGGCGGCTCGGTGACCTCGACCAAGCTTAAGGTCACCGGCATCGACCTGTACTCGGCCGGCGACTTCATCGGCGGCGCCGACACCGAAGATCTGGTGCTGCGCGACCCGCGCCGCGGCGTCTACAAGCGACTGGTGATCCGCAAATCCGACGGCGTCGACCGCATCGTCGGTGCCGTGCTGTACGGCGATGTCGCCGACGGTCCTTGGTACTTCGAGCTGATGCAGAAGCGCACTGACGTCGCGACGCTGCGCAACAAGCTGCTGTTCGGCCGCGCGTTCTGCGACGGCGCCGGACAGGCCGCCTGAGCAAACGATGCCGATGCAACCTGCCCGCGCCGAAGTCAAATCGACGTGCCCGTACTGCGGTACCGGCTGCGGCGTCAGCGTGCGCGTCGACGGCGATCGCACGACCGTGGTCGGCGACGATGCGCATCCGACCAATGCCGGGCGCTTATGCGTCAAGGGCTCGGCGCTCGGCGAAACCGTGGTGCCCGACGGCCGCCTGCTGTATCCGCAGATCCGTGACGCCAACGGCTCGCTGCGGCGTCATCACTGGGACGAGGCGCTCGACCACGTCGCGCAGCGGCTATCGCAGCTGATCGAGCAGCACGGCCGCGAGTCGGTCGCGTGGTACGTGTCAGGGCAGTTGCTGACCGAGGACTACTACGTCGCCAACAAGCTGGTCAAAGGCTTTGTCGGCACCGCCAACATCGATACCAACTCGCGACTGTGCATGTCGTCGGCCGTGGCCGGTCACAAGCGCGCGTTCGGTGAAGACATCGTGCCGGTCGCCTACGACGACCTGGAACGAGCCGACTTGATCGTGCTGGTCGGCAGTAACACGGCCTGGTGTCATCCGATCCTGTTTCAGCGCATCGTCCGCGAGAAGGAACGCCGGCCCGAGATGAAGCTGGTCGTAATCGACCCGCGTCGTACGGCGACCACTGAGATGGCCGACTTGCACCTGCCGCTGCGCGCCGGCAGCGACGTGGCGCTGTTCAATGGTCTGCTCAGCTACTTGAACCAGCACGGCGTCATCGATGCCGCGTTTGTCGAGCACCGAACGCATGGATCGCGCGAGGCTTTGGCCGCCGCCGATGCCAGCGGTGCACAACTGGCCGACGTCGCCGCGGCCTGCGGCGTCGACGCCAGCTTGATCGCCGAGTTCTATCGGCTGTTTGCGATCCACGAGCGCGTCGTCAGCTGCTTTTCGATGGGCGTTAACCAGTCGTCGTCGGGCACCGACAAAGTCAATGCGATCATCAACTGCCACCTGCTGACCGGCCGCATCGGCAAGCCCGGCGCCGGTCCGTTTTCGCTGACCGGCCAACCCAATGCCATGGGTGGTCGCGAGGTCGGCGGACTGTCGAACATGCTCGCAGCCCACATGGAGCTGGACAGTCCCAGTGACCGCGACGCGGTGCAGACGTTCTGGCGCAGTCCGATGATCGCCGACCAGCCCGGCCTGAAGGCCGTGGACCTGTTCGACGCGATCGACCAGGGCCGCATCAAGGCCGTCTGGATCATCGCGACCAACCCGGTCGTCAGCCTGCCGGACGCCGACAAGGTCAAGCGCGCGCTGTCGCGCTGCGAGTTGGTGATCGTCTCCGATGTGATCGAGAAAACCGACACCACCGCGTTTGCGCATGTGCTGCTGCCGGCCCTTGGCTGGGGTGAGAAGGACGGCACCGTCACCAACTCCGAGCGTTGCATCTCGCGTCAGCGACCGTTCGTGGAGCCGCTGGGCGAGGCACGCGCCGACTGGTGGATGCTGTCGCAAGTCGCTCAGCGCTGGGGCTATGCCGAGCAGTTCGCGTATCGCAATGCGGCCGAGATTTTCGACGAGCACGCGCGGCTGTCGGGCTGGCGCAACGATGGCCGTCGCTACTTCGACATCAGCGGCCTGGCCGGCATGGACGCCGAGCGCTACGACGCGCTGCAACCGCTGCGCTGGCCGCAGCCGGCGCAGGGCGATGCCACCGCACAGCAGCAGGCATTCGCCGACGGGCGCTACTTTCACGAGGACGGCCGGGCGCGCTTCGTGGTCACCGCGCCGCGACCGCCTGCTCATCCGGTCAGCGACGAGTACCCGCTGGCGCTGAACACGGGCCGGGTCCGCGACCATTGGCACACGATGACGCGCACCGGTCTTGCGCCGACGCTGGCGGCGCACATCGCCGAGCCCTTCGTCGATCTACACGCTCATGACGCGCTGACCTGCGGCGTCGCCGACGGCCTTCTGGCACGCGTGAGCACGCGCTGGGGGAACTTGGTTGCGCGGGTTCGCATCAGCGGCGAGATGCCGCGCGGCACGTTGTTCGTGCCGATCCACTGGAGCGCGCAGTACGCGTCCGATGCGCGCGTCGGCGCCTTGGTCAACCCGGTCGTCGATCCCGTGTCCGGCGAGCCGGAGTTCAAGCACACGCCAGCCCGGGTCGAGCCATTCATCGTGACCTGGCATGGCTTTGCGCTAGCACGGTCCGCGCGGCCGATGGAAACCAGCACCTGGTGGACGCGGATCACCGGCGCGCAGTTCGTCCGCTACGAGCTGGCCGGCCGCGATACCGACACCGACTGGCCGTCGCTGGCACGCGCCGCACTCGGCGCCGCCGCCGATGCCGACTGGCTCGAATACGAGGACCGCAGCGCGGGTACCTATCGCGGCGCGTTGATCGTCGACGACCGCATCGAAGCCTGCCTGTTCATTTCCAAACGCGCCGACCTGCCATCCCGCGCCTGGCTGTCGGGGCTGTTCGCCAAGGACCGCCTCAGCGAGCCCGACCGGATCGGCTTGTTGGTCGGTGAACCGCTGGAGCCAACCGACGACCAGGGTCCGACCGTCTGCAGCTGCTACGGCATCGGCCGAAACCGCATCGTCGACGGTATTCGCCGTCAGGGGCTGCACACGGTGCAGGCACTCGGCGAGACGCTGCGCTGCGGCACCAACTGCGGCTCCTGCGTGCCCGAGCTCAAAGTGCTGCTGGCGCAGAACCGCGGGCTCGCCAGCGACCCAGTCCTGCCGTCGATCTAGGCCGGTGCTGCGGACGACGGCGTCGTGGCGACCGTCGTCGCAGCGCCGCGCCAGCGCCCGGTACCCACCCCGATCCACGCGACAGCCGGCCTCCGCCATCGACCGAAGGCTACAATCGGCTATGCAATCGACACACCCGCTCACGATCACCGACGACCGCCGCCGCCGCGCGCTGCCGGCCGGCGGCATCCTGGCGGGCGGCGAAGGTCGGCGCTTTGGTGGTGTCGACAAGGGCTGGCTGCGCTACGACGGCAGCGCGTTCGTCGAGCGCGTTGCGGCGGCTCTGGCGCCGCAGGTCGGCTGGCTGGCGATCTCGGCCAACCGCAACCTCGCCGCCTATGCAGCGCTGGGATACCCGGTGCTGACCGATCGGATCGGCGCGGGCCCGCTGGCCGGCTTGCTGCGCTTGCTCGAAGCGGCGCTGGCGGCCGACAGCGGCGAATTCTTGCTGAGCGCACCCTGTGATGCGCTGAATTTGCCGGCCGATATGGGCCTGAGAATGGTCGAGCTGCAGCGTCAAAGCGGCGCCGACATCGTCGTGCTGGCCGACGACGCCGGCCTGCATCCGGTGGTCAGCCTGACCCGCTGCACGCTCGCCGCCGATCTGGCACGACACCTTCAGGCCGGTGACTACTCGGTGCAACGCTGGCAGCAGCGTCACCGCCGCGTCGTCGCGCAACTCGGCGGCCGCTTGCTGAACATCAACGACGCAAGCGCGCTGGAGGCCGCCGATGCTTGAGACGCCGCGCGATCCTGCACCGGGCGCGCTGGTCGACCAGCACGGCCGCCGCAAGCGCAAGCTGCGCTTGTCGTTAACCGACCGCTGCAACCTGCGCTGCGCCTACTGCATGCCGGAGCATCCGACCTGGCTGCCGCGCCGCGAGCTGCTGACGATCGAAGAACTGCTGCAGCTCAGCGGGCTGTTCGTGCGCCAACTCGGCATCACGCACATCCGTCTGACCGGCGGCGAGCCGACGCTGCGGCGCGGCTTGCCGGAGCTGGTGCACGGCCTGCAGGCGCTGCGCGCCGACGGCTTGCAGCGCGTGTCGATGACCAGCAATGCCACGCGACTGCGCGAGCTGGCGGCACCGCTGCAGGCGGCCGGCCTCGACGATCTGAACATCAGCATCGACGCCCGCGATCCGGAGCTGTTCCAGCAGCTGACGCGCGGGCCGATCGAACCGGTGCTCGACGGCATCGCGGCAGCGCGCGAAGCCGGGCTGCCGTTCAAGCTCAACGCCGTCGTCATCCGCGACTACAACGACAGCCAGATCGAAACGCTGGCGGCCTGGGCGTTCGAGCAGGACCTAGAGCTGCGTTTCATCGAGTTCATGCCGCTGGACAACGCGCAGCAATGGAGTCGCGATCGCGTCGTCACCGAGCAGGAGATCCTGCAACGTCTCGGCAGCCGTTTCGGCATCGTCGAAAAGCAGCCGCGCGTCGGTGCCAGCCCGGCCACCGAATACCGCGTCGGCGGCCGTCATCGGCTCGGCATCATCACCACGGTGTCCGATCCGTTCTGCGGGTCCTGCGATCGGGTGCGGCTGACCGCGATCGGTGAACTGTTTGCCTGCCTGTTCTCGGCGCGCGGCACCACGCTGCGCGACGCACTGCGCAGCGGTGCTGGCGACGCCGAGCTGATGGCGCTGATACGGGGCGGCGTCTGGAACAAGGAAAGCGGCTTCGCCGCGCCACGCGGCTACGTCGAGCGGCCCATCACAATGCATCGTCTGGGCGGATGAATCGGTCGCTTGCGGGCGCCGCCAGCATCCGGCCGTTGTCGAATCGATGGAGAGCATGAATACGATCACGATCCGCTTCTGGGGCATCACGGCGCGGTTGGCCGGCACTGAGCAGCGCGTACTGCAACTGAGCGCCGGCGCCCGCGTCGCCGATGCGGTCGAGCATCTGCGCCAGGACGCGGCACTGTCCGGCGAGTTGCCGCGCTGTGCCTACGCGGTCGGCGACGATATGGTGGGCCTGGATCATCCGCTGGCCGACGGCGACGAGCTGTCGGTACTTCCGCCGGTATCGGGCGGCTAGAGGCGCTGCGATGAACCCATCCGTCACCCTGCCCCACATCCAGCAACAACCGCTGCAGCTTGAGGCGCTGCTCGCCCAGACCGAGCGCCCCGACTGCGGCGCGCTGGCGATCTTTGCCGGCGCGGTGCGCAACCATCACGAAGGCGCGGCGGTCAGCCATTTGATCTACACGGCACATCCGGCGCTGTGCAATAGGATCATCGCCGCGATCGAGCAAGAGACGCGCGAGCAGTTCAACGTGCCGGAGTGCCGCATCGTGCACCGCATCGGCGAGTTGCAGATCGGCGAAGTGGCGATTGTCGTCGTCGTGCGCGCGCCACATCGTGCCGAGGCCTTCGCAGCGCTGCGTTACGCCGTGGATTCGACCAAGCATCGCGCGCCGATCTGGAAGGAAGAGTTCTATCCCGACGGCAGCTCGTCGTTCGTCGCTGGCTGTTGCATCGCCGACGGCTTCGAGCCGCCCGACCATCTGAAGTTGCTGCCCAAGAAAGAGAACACCTGATGCAGGACATCACGCTCAAGCCGAGCACGCTGCGCAGCGCCACCGCCGAAGGCAAGCTGTATCTGCCGGCTGACACGATCGCGCTGGTGCGCGGCGGCAAGGTCAACAAGGGCGACGTCGCCGAATGCGCGCGTATCGCAGCGCTGATGGGCTTGAAGAAGACCTGGGAGCTTTTGCCGCACTGTCATCCGCTGGCCGTACTCGACGCCCGTATCGACATCGATACGCAGGACGATGGGATTCTGGTGCGAGCACTGGTGCGGACGATCGCGTCCACCGGCGTCGAGATGGAAGCGCTGACCGCGGTGTCCGTCGCACTGCTGTGCGCCTACGACATGCTCAAGCCGCACGCGCCGGCGGCGGCGATGCGCATCGGCGACGTGCATCTGGCCGAGAAGAAAGGCGGCAAGACGCAGTACCAACGCAAGGCAGGCACGGCGACGGCCGCCGTGGTCGTGCTGTCAGACACGGTCGCGGCCGGACGCAAGGCCGACACGGCCGGCGCCTCGGTGCGTGACCGCTTGGCCGATGCAGGTTTTGCGATCGCCGCCTACGACGTGCTGCCCGACGAGATCGCACCCTTGCGCGAGGGCGTGCAGCGGCATATCGACGCCGGCGTGGATTGCATCATCACCGTCGGCGGTACCGGGCTGTCTCCGCGCGACCGGACGATCGAAGCGATCCGCGACCTGATCGACACCGAAGTGCCGGGTTTCATGGAAGCCGCACGCGCTTTCGGACAGGCGCGCACGCCGTACGCGATGCTGTCGCGCGGCATCGCCGGCATGTCCGGCAACAGCTTCATCGCGACCTTTCCCGGCTCGCGCAAAGGCGCTGAAGAAACGCTGGCCGCGGTACTGCCCGCGCTGATCCACTTGATCGACGTCCATAAGGCGCAGCGCAGCAGCGTGCACGACGGCGGCTATCAGTGAGCGGCGCTGCGCGATGATCGACACCGACCTGGCGCTGCAGAAAATCCTCGACGCGCTGCCGTCGCCCGATTCCACTGAACTCGATCTGGACGCCGCGCTTGGCCACGTGCTCGCCGGACCGGCGATCGCGGCGCTCGACCTGCCGCCGTTCGACCAATCCGCCGTCGACGGCTATGCCGTGCGTCACGCCGACATCGCCGATGCCCCGCTGGTGCTGCCGGTGGTGCAGACGATCGCAGCGGCCGCGCGCGACGCAGCGCCGGTGCTGGCGGCCGGCACCGCGGCGCGAATCTTCACCGGCGGCTGGCTGCCGCTGCATGC
>Ga0255089_1000164_pt1 | contig 31105 bp, 38 predicted proteins | sample Colum_Miss_RepC__2_FD_188468 | JGI IMG/M metagenome (GOLD analysis project Ga0255089, IMG submission 188468) | Freshwater microbial communities from Columbia River, Oregon, United States - Colum_Miss_RepC_8d | ecosystem: Environmental > Aquatic > Freshwater > River | place: USA: Oregon... | reverse complement strand
CATCCGGGTGCTGGCGGAGTGGGAGCTTTGCATGGTGTCAGCCACCACCGTGCATGGCCGCGATCGACACGTCGTTGACGCCGCCGAGCTTGACCTGATCCATGACCTCGGTCAGCGCGCCGGTCTGCGACGCCTGGTCGGCAATGATGACGACGGTATCGTCGGGACGCTCGGCATGCAGGCGCTCGACGGCGCCGCGGATGTCGCGCAGATCAACACGGCGCTTGTCCATCCAGATATCGCCGTTGGAACGGATCGCAATCAGAATGTTGCCGTTGTCGCGGCTTTCGGCGGTTTCGGCTTGAGGGCGCGTTACCGTGACGCCGGCCTCTTTGACGAACGAGGTCGTGATGATGAAGAAAATTAGCAGATTCAGGACGAAGTCCAGCATCGGCGCAAGGTCGATGCCGGTTTCATCGGTCTCTGGGTTGTGGCGACGCGACATCATGTTGGATCAGCCTCCCTTCGCTGCGCCAGAGGCTGCAATGGACACGTTCTGCACGCCGCCCTGACGCACCTGGTCGATCACCATGACCAGCGTACCGGTCGGCGCCTGACGCTCGGCGGCAACGACGACCGCGTCGTCGGGCTTTTGCGCGTGCAGACGTTCGATGTTGGCGCGCACCGCGCGCACGTCGACGATGCGGTTGCCGACGGCGATTTCGCCATTGGCGCGGATCGCGATCACGATCACGCCGCCGTCCTTCTTCTCGGCGGCTGCCGACGTCGGACGGCTGACGGTGATGCCGATCTCTTTGATGAACACGGCCGTGATGATGAAGAAGATCAGCAGGTTCAACACGAAGTCGAGCATCGGCGCGAGGTCGATACCGGCCCCGTCGTGATCCAGATGCTCCATCGAGCGGCGACGCATACGCATGGCAGTCTCAGTACTCGAACTTGTCGGCCAGCAACTCGGTTTCTAGCCGGGCGCGATTGCGGAAGTAGTAAACCGGATACAGGCCGCTGATGCTGACCGACAAGCCGGTCAGCGTGCAGATCATCGCCTCCGACACGCCGTTGGCCATCGAGCGGGCATCGGCCGAACCGCGGGCCGCCATCGCGTCGAACACGTTGAGCATGCCCGACACGGTGCCGAGCAAGCCGAGCAGCGGACACAGCGGCACCAGCACGCGCAACAATTGCAGGTTGGCCGTCATGCCCGCGTTGAGTCGCGAGATCATCGCCTTGCGGATGCTGCGCGACTTCCAGCTGTGCCGGTCATTGCGCTGCTTCCATTGTTCGAGCATGGCGTTGGCGTCGCGCGGCAGCACCTTCGAGAAGTACCAGTACCGCTCGAAGGTCAGCGTCCACATCGCCAGGCTGGAGAAGAAGATGTAGTCGACGATCGGCCCGCCGAGCTCGCGCATCCGATGGAGCGCGACGAACGGCGAGGCCAGCGCCTCGACCAGCGTCTCAAGCACGGGTCTTGCCCTCGAGACGCTCGGCCAGCAAGCCGGTGCTCTGCTCGTCGAGGATCTGCACGATCTGCCGCGACAGCGACGTCAGCCAGGCATTGGCGAACAGCAGCGGGATCGCGATACCCAGACCGAGCACGGTGGCGATCATCGCCGCCGAGATACCGGCCGCCATCAGCTTCGGATCGCTGGAGCCCGATTCGGTGATGCTCTGGAAGGTGATGATCATGCCGATCACGGTGCCGATCAGGCCGAGCAGCGGGCCGGCGGCGACAGCCAAGCGAAGGAACGCCTGGAAGCGCTCCAGCGGCGGCACTTCGCGCAGCACGGCTTCGGAGATACGCAGCTCGACGACTTCGGCATCTTCCTCGACGCGGCTGCCGTCGCCCTTGAAGCTGGCCAGCACGCGACCCAGCGGGTTGTCGGTCATCGGCTGGTTGATCTGCGTCAGCTGCTTCTTGACCTTGCCGCGTACGCCGATCAGGTAGAAGAACTGGTAGACCGCGAGCAGCGCGCCAATGATGCCGACCAGCAGAATCACGTAGTTGACGCCTTCGCCGTGCTTGATGCGCTCGGCCCAGTTCGGGCGCTGCGCGTAGATCGTCAGCAACACGCCGCGGGTCGGGTCTAGCTCGGTGGCGACGTAACCGGTCGTGGCATCGCTGAGCTCTTCAGCGGCGGCCGAGAACTTACCGCCCGGCTGGCGCGCCATCACGGCCAGCTTGTGCTCGCTGGGCAGGTAGGCCAGATACTGGCCGTCAGCAACCGCAGTGAACGAGCCGATGCGGGAAACCGATTGTTCGACGGCGGCGCCGTCCGGCTGAACGACCTGGCTCTTGAAGCGCACGACCGAACCGGTTTCGGTCATTTCGCGCTGCAGCTCGAACCAGAAGCGCTCGAGATCACCGATCGACGGCAGCGCCTTGGTCTGCGCCAGCTTGCTGACGAAGGCTTCGCGGTCCGGATACTGCGCGCTGATCATCGAGTTGCGCACGACCGACGAGAAGTCGTTGGCGACCTGCCGGACCACGCCGAACATTTCGCCCAAGGTGCCGGCGCGAGCGTCGAGCTGCGCCTGCAGTTCGGTCAGCTTCTTTTCGTTGGAATCGAACGAGGACGACAGCGCAACCTGACGGCGCTGCAGCTCGCTTAGTTCGGCCTTGGCCTGCGCAAGCAGTTCAGCCTGCTTGTTGCGGTCGGCGAGGAACTTGGCCTCGCGCTCCTTGTTGATCTGCGCTTCACGCTCACGCAGCGTGCGCGTCTGTTCGAGCAGTTCGTCGAGGTTGCCGGGGGCCGCTGCATAAGCGGTGGGGAGAGCCGCGACCATCAGCAGCAGGGCGGCGGCAGAGCGAGACATCGCGCGCAACATTACTTGATCTCCTTCGGAGCCGGGACGGGCACCTTGATGAAGTCCGGAGCCGCCTGCTTCTTGGCCACCTTCAGGCCTGCGGTGATCGCGTCGTTGTAGCTGGAATCAATCTTCCAGCTCTTGTCGTTGACGTCCCAATAGCCGGTTTCCTTGCCATCGAGGGTCTGGTACAGCAGTGCGACGCGGCCGGCGCGCAGGAACTGCACCGTCTTGTCGCCGACCTTGCCTTCATAGGCTTCGAGCGTGCGGCCGTACTCCATCTCGACCTGGTAGGCCTCGACGATGCGGCGGTACTTTTCCGACAGCGACACGTCGGCGCGGGTCATCATGTCCTTGAGCGTGGCGATGCGGTTGGCGCGCTCATCGGCTAGAAACGGCATATCGAGTTTGACGAACTGCTCGAGCGTGTCGAGCATCTTGGTCATCATCGGCAGCACTTCGCGCGAGGTCGTTTCGATCTCGGCGATCTGCTTGGTCATCGTCGCGATTTCTTCGTCCTGCGACTTGACCTGCGCACCGAGCTGCTCGGTGTAGGCCTTGATGCCTTGGGCCTCGGTAATCATCTGGCGGTAGTCCGACAGCATGCCGGTCGCCTCATCGTCGAGCTGCGTGATCCGCTTCTGCGTCGCCTGCGCGGCCTGCTCGGCCTTCACCTGCTCGCTGATCACGGTGGTGACCTTGCCTTCCTGCGCAAAAGCGGTCGTGACCGCCCACGCAACAGTAACGCCAAGCACAGCACCGACTGAGCGATTCACTCGGCCCGAAGTCGTTATCATTTTGAAATCCAGGTTGGTGGTAAGACGCCCTCGCAAGGGCAACGGCGAGCGGCCAATCGTGGCCGATTCCAGCCGAACCGTATGCTAGCACCGCGCCTCGGTCCTGCTGGCAATCGGAATTCACTCTTGCACCACCTTGGACTGCATGTTAACGCTTTGTGACCACGGGGCGTCTTGAGTCTGGCGGAGTGGCGTTTGCGGTCGATCCGGTCGACACGACGTTGCCAACACGACGGCCGCGCCCGCCTTGCCGTTACTGATTGGGGCTCCCTTGAGCGCAACTGAATTGTCGAACTTGGTCGACGCCGCGTCCGCGGCCGCCAGCGCGGGCCGCTGGCAAGATGCCGAGCGTCTGTGGAATCAAGTCAGAGCCACCGATCCACGCCACGTCCAAGCGCTCTACAGCCTCGGTGTGCACGCCTTCCAGCGCCGGGACACCGCGAACGCGATTGATCTGCTGCAGCAAGCGCGGGCTTGCGCACCGGCCGACCCGATGATTCCGCTGACCTTGAGTGTCGTGTTTCGCGACACCGGCGACCCGGCGCGGGAGTGGGCCGCAATCGGCGAAGCGCTGACCATCGAGCCCTACTTCTTGCCAGGACTGCTGAGCAAGGCCGAGTTTCTGGAGCGGTCTCGAGGGCGCCGGGTCGCGGCGCCCGCATTTCGCAATGCGCTGAAGGTGGCACCTGCCGAGCCGGCGCATTGGCCTGCTGCGCTGCGTCGTCGGCTCGAGCACGCCCTGAACGTGGTACGCGACGATGCCGACGAATGCGCGGCGTTCCTGCAGCAGCAGCTGGCTGCGGATCGGTCCGCATCCGCGGCCGCCTTGGATACGCGATGGGTCGAGGCTGCTTCGATCTTGGCCGGCAAGTCGCGCCCTTATCCGAGCCAGTGCAACGACCTGCACGTTCCGCGATTGGCGGCGCTGCCGTTCTATCCGCGAGAGCTGTTCCCGTGGATCGCGGCACTGGAGTCGAAGACCGAGCGCATCCGCGGCGAGTTGCTGCAGCTGCTCGACTCGCATCCGCAGATGTTTCGACCCTACATCCAGTACCGTCCCGGCGACCCGGTTAACCAGTGGAAGACGCTGAACCACTCGCTGCAGTGGAGCGCATTTCATCTCTGGGAACATGGCAAGCCGGTAGCCGAGCACATTGCGCTGTGTCCGGAGACGACACAGGCGCTGGCGGCGATCGACGCCGTCGAGATCGACGGGATTTGCCCCAATGCGATGTTCTCCGCGTTGACGCCGGGAACGACGATCCCGCCACACACCGGGGAGACCAACGCGCGACTCGTCGGCCATCTGCCGCTGGTGACGCCCGAACGTTGCGCGTTGCGGGTCGGCCACGATTGGCGCACCTGGACCGCCGGTGAAGTGATGGTGTTCGACGACACCATCGAGCACGAGGCCCGCAACGACAGCGATCAATTGCGCGTCGTGCTGATCTTCGATGTCTGGAACCCGCTGCTATCCCAGGACGACCGGCACTGCGTGACGACGCTGGCGCGCGCGATCCGCCGGTTCCGCCAGCCCGAGGGCGCTTGATACGGCCGGTGCGATGTCAGGCCAGCGGCGTATCGGCCGGTAGCGCGTCGATCAGCGGCTGCAGGTGCGCCTGATAGCGCTGCCAACGGCCTGAGGCTTCGGCGTACAGCGGACGGCGCACCTGCCACACGCTTGCCGTCTTGACCGATGTGCTGCGCTCATTGAAGGCCAGGCACGGCGGATGATCGGGCAGCTGTAGAAATCTCAGCACTGCAGCAAGTTGAGGGCCCGGGTCGCGCACGAATGCGTCGTAGCTGAAGTCGTAGATATCACCGGGATAGCACTGTCGCCAGTGATCCATCAGCCGTCGATACTGTCCGATCTGATGGCCGATGCTCGACAACGTCGCCGCATAGCCAAAGCGGCGCGGATTCAGATGCTGCATGTAGATCGACAGGCCGTTGTCCAACAGATGGCGCTGCGTGTGGATGATCTTGGCTGAGGGAAACAGCCGCTTGATCAGTCCGATCAAGCGATAGTTGTCGGGGCGCTTGTCCGTGACATACCGCAGCCCAACAGCCGAAGCGGTCAGCGCAGCCGGTCGTTGTTGGCCGTATTGCTGCGCCAGTCTCCGGGCGTCTGCGGCCGACAGGCGGGCCAAGCTTTGCGGGTACGGACTGAGCTGGTCACGCACAATGCGCGGCAGCAAGTCGAGTTCGCCCGCAGCGGCGATCATCGGATGGCCCGACAGCACCTGCTCGATCAGCGTCGACCCCGACCGGAACAGACCGCAGATGAACAGCGGCGCCGGCGCATCAGCGTCATTGCTGCACGGCGCCTCGCGGTGCGCGGCCGGCGCGGCGATCAACTGGTCGATTAGCTGCACTTCGACCTCGGGCTGATAGGCCGGAGACGATCGATGCGCGATCTGCTTGCCGCGCGCAAACGCGTCCATCGCGCGGTCAACATCACCGATCCGGTCGTAGTGTCGTCCCAAGGCGACGTACAGACTGGCGCGCGCCGGATCAAGGCCAGAATCCTCGTGACCGTCGTCGGCTGCTGCATGGAGCGAACGCAGCAGCGTGTCGTCGAGTTGCTCGGGCGCCGATAAAGCCGCCAGCCGAGCCCAGGCTTCCAGGCGCAGTGCGTCAGCGCGTCCCGCCGTCGGCACCACCTGCAGGAGTTTGAGGTAGCACTCTCGAGCAGGCTCGCGCTTGCCCTGCTCTTCATACAAGTTGCCCAGGTTCAACCAAGCCGCGCCATGCATCGGTGCCAGCGCCAGCGCAGCGTGCAACTCGCGCTCGGCGGCGGACTCGTCGCGCAAGTGATCGGAATAGATCACCGCCCGATTCAAATGAATCTCTTCAGCGTGCGCCGGCCGGCAGGCCAGTGCTCGACTGTAGGCCTCGAGCGCGGCAGCGAAATCACCGAGCCGCTTGAGTGCGAAGGCTAGGTTGAACCAGCCATCGGCATGGGTCGGGACACGCGCCAAGGCTTGGCGGTAGATCGGGACCGCCTCGCGGTAGCGCTGCTGCATCAGCAAGTTGGCTGCCGATTGGAACAGCGCATCGACGTTGTCGCGTGGCACGGGCATTTTCACTCCGGACGGGCACCGGGCCGTCGGCAATGGCGGTTCAACACGGGCTCTCCGCTTTGGCCGAGGCGGCAGGCACCGGGAGGCGCAATGGCGTAGCGCTTGCTTGAGGATACGCCATCAGTCCGACGTCACGACGTCGGCCTTCTTTCGTTGCGGGCAGGGATGCATCGCGGACAGGGCATGACGCCCGCCAGCACGCATCTCAAGGTCAGCATGAGCCCGCGACATCATCCGCTAAGCCCCCAGCAGGCGCGGCTCCGTGCGGACGCACTTCAACATCTGGCGCAGGGCCAAGCCCAGCAAGCACTGGCGTTGGCGAGGACACTGGTGGCCGGCGCCGCGAGCTCGGCCGACGCGCAGTTGCTACTGGCCATCACACTGTCCGAAACCGGCGCCGACCGTGAGGCCGAATTGGCCTTCGTTCGCGCCAGCGCCTTGCTGCCCAACAGCGATGTCGTCGCGCAGAACCATGCTGCGTGGCTGGGCCGGATGAACCGCGTAGCAGAAGCCATCGCGTTACTGTCGCGCTTTCCACGATCTGCCGGCGCATCGAGACAGCTGGGCTTGCTGCTGCAGCAGCAAGGCGACATCAAGCGCAGCGTAGAGACGCTGCGCCGCGCCGTCACGATCGATCCGGCCAGCGGCGATGCTTGGCGCGCACTGGGCAGCGCGCTGCGGGCCAGCGACAAGCTTGAATCTGCCGAGGAAGCGTTTGCCAAGGCCTGCGCTACGCAATCAGCCAACGCCGACAACTGGTTCAACCGTGGCGCCGTGCTACGGCTGTTGGGCCAGATCGAAGCGTCGATGAGTTGTATGCAGCAGGCGCGCGCTCTGGGCGACGACAGGCCCGAGCTTCACAACGCGATCAACGGCCTGCTCGCCGACGCGGGCCGCGTCGGCGACGCGCTCGCAGGCGCCAAGCTTGTGGCGCGGCGCTTCCCCTCGTTCGTACAAGGCTTGGAAACGCTCGCGCAAATGTCGTGGGAGTACTCGCCCACCGTGTCGACCGCCGACGATGTCATGGCGCCGCTTCGCGCAGCGTCTGCGGCACAGCCAGCGAACCGCTCGCTGAGCCTGGCATTGGTACGCCTTCAGATGCAGGCCGGCCAGTTCGAGCGCGCTCTCGATCGCGTCGAACGATCGCGCCTGCATCCAGCCGATCCGGTGGCCGACTGGATCAGCGCCGAGTGTCTTGGTGGGCTTGGCCAGCACGACGAGGCCGACATCCGCTTTCGGCGCGCCGCGGTCTACTTCGGCGATCAGAACGTGGACTTTTTGAACGCGCACATCCGTCACTGCTTGAACACCCAGCGCATCGATCAGGCAATGTCACTGGCGACGCTCGCGACGAGCCGCTATCCCGATCATCAGGAAAGCTGGGCGCATATGAGTACGCTGTGGCGCCTGGCAGGAGACGAGCGCGAACACTGGTTGTGCGACTACCAGGCCCATGTCGCCGATCTCGAGCTATCACTCCCCAAGGGCTTCGCCACGCTCGAACGCTTTCTCGACGCTCTAAGCGACGTGCTCGATCCTCTGCATGGGGCGTACCGCCAACCGCTCGGCCAGAGCGTTCGCAATGGATCACAGACGTCGGGCCGCTTGCTCGGCCGGAACGATCCGACCTTGATGGCATTTCATGCCGCGATCCAGACGACCGTCACTGGCTGGCTTGCGCGCCTGCCCGACGATGCCCGCCATCCTTTTCTACGACGCAAGCAGCAGCGCACTCGGGTGGTCGGGTCGTGGTCGGTGAAGCTGCAAAGCGGTGGGCATCACAGCCAGCACATCCATCCGGACGGCTGGCTGAGCTCAGCGTTCTACGTCAGCGTACCCGAGACACCGGCTGACGATACGGCCGGCTGGCTGGCGCTCGGCCAACCGCTCGGGCCGATCGGCGCCGCACTGTCGCCGCGGCGCTTGATTCGCGCCGTGCCGGGGCGCTTGGCACTGTTTCCATCGTACTTCTGGCACGGAACCATCGCCTTTCAGTCAGCGCAGCCGAGGTTGACCGCCGCCTTCGATCTGCAGCCCGCCGAGCGCTGACGAGACTCGGCAGTCCGCTCAGGGCACCGCGATTCCCGCGGCCGTCAGCGTTTCGATCAAGGTCGCCAACCCGTCGCGATGCTGGCGAGAACGAAGCAGCGAGCGACGGTGCACCGGCTCGCGGACCTGCGCTGCACTGGCCGTTGCAAAGGCGACCGAGTCATCGGGCACATCCAGGACCCGATCGCTCCACGGCAGACCGCACCACTGCAGCACGCGCCGCGCCTGACCTTCGGGATCGTTGACCAGGTCTTCGTAATGCACGTCGAGGATCACGCCCGGCATCACCTCATGCCAGTGCTGCATCATCTGGTGATAGGCGACGTAGTACGCACCCAACTCCTTCTGATCGTACGAGAACGGATACGCGTCGAAGAACAGCGTCTTGAACACGGCATAGCAGGTGTCGAGCGGATCGCGCACCAGGTTGATGATCCGGGCATGCGGCAGTGCCTTGCGGATCATGCCGCAGTACATGAAGTTGACCGGCATCTTGTCGATGAACAGAGGCCGATCTTCCGCTGCCGTGCGGGCGCCCTGCATGTAGTCTCGCCCGAGTTCAGCAAAATCGATCCGCTGCGAGGCTTCTGCCGGCGTCAGCGATCGATCGGCCGTCATGGCGTCGGCGATGGCCTTAGTGAGCAGGTTGCTGAAGTCGAGCAACTCGCCGGCGGAGTGCACCGCACCGCTTCCAACCAGCATGCGTTCGAGCAAGGTTGTACCGGTACGCGGCATCCCGACGATGAAGATGGCGCCCGGCTCCTGATGCGCGGCGTGCTCCGTCGCCATGAAATGGCCGGTATAAGCGGAGCGCAGCGCCTGCATCGCTTCGATTTCCGGTGAAACCGAATAGTCGAACGAGCGGCGTCGCGTGGCGGCAGCTCGGACCAACACCTCGAACGACCGCGTCTCGTCGCCGAGGTCTTCAAGCTCCTTGCTCAACGCATACAGCGTTGCCGCTTCTGCCAGCGCGTTCGGGAAGCCGGCCGCCGCTCGCCGTTCCAAGTCCTCAATGTGATTTCGATCGGGGGTCTGTCGGCGCAAAGTCGAGCGCAGGTACAAGCCATGGCCAGCCTGCGGCGTGCGCTGAACGAGTCGATCGAGATTGCGCTCGGCATCGTCGAAACGCCCTGCAAAAAACTGCGCGACAGCGAGGTCGTACAACAAGCCCGGCGGCGCACCGAGAGCGGCCAGTGCGGTTTCGTACAGACCGATAGCGTCGGCGAACTGCTGGGTCGCGGCGCAGATCGATCCGGCTTGCCAGATCAATCGCGGATCGGTGGACGTGATGGCGCCGACTTCCAGCGCCAGCCGTCGAGCAGCGTCACGTTGACGCAGTTGCAGCAGCAGACGCGCCGTTTTGACTTTCAGCTCGGGATTGCCACCACTGGCATCGGTTGCACTGCGAATCCATTCCAGCGCGCGCGCTGGCTGTCCAGTGGCCAACGCGGCTTCGCTCGCAAACTCGAGCGCGTGTTCGCTTAGCGGATAGCGTTGAGCCAAGGCCTCGGCTTGCGTCATCGCTTCGGCGAAACGCTCGTTTTGCAGCAGCTGATAACCGCTTGCCAGCTGGTTATTCAATTCGGCGGGCAGTTCTCGGCGCCGCGGGCTCGCAATGGACATGGGGTCTGGATCTGCCGTGATGAAGTCGGCGAGCAGCATAGTCCAAGCGGCATGGGCTGCTCACCGTCAAAGATGGGGTAAAAAAAAGCGGCGGGCCGAAGCCCGCCGCTCTTGATCTACAACGTCCTGCAAGGTGTCGCTTAGAACTCCAGCGTCAGGCTGGTGAACAGGTAACGACCGAGCTGATCGTAACCGCCCAGCGCGTTGCCGTTGTTCGTCAGCTGGCTGCCAACGAGCGGCGGTTCCTTGTCGAACACGTTGTTGATGCCCGCGGTGAGCAGAGCCGGACCGAAGCTGACCGAGCCGTTGATGTCGAACCAGTTGTAGGCGTCAACACCACCGTTCTTGACCAGACCCGTATCCGTGGTCAGAGGACGACCCTTGCGGAAGTTACGCGGATCCTTGTAGTCCAGCGCACCGAAGTAGCGCCAGCGCACACCGGCCGTGTAACGATCGATCGAGTAACGAGCCGTCGCGAGGTGACGCCATTCCGGAGCCTGGCTGCACTGCGGGCTGACGTTGCCAGTGCAATCGTATGCAACGCTGCTATCCGACTGCAGAGGCGAGAACGTCTTGTCGAGCAGGTAGGTGCCGGCGATCGACGTCGACAGACGGCCCGGACCGAGGCGCATCGTGTACGAAGCCGACAAGTCGATACCCTTAACTTCGACGCTACCCAGGTTCTGCTGGAAGTTCGTCACGAAGCCGGACGTGCCGCGGAACAAGTCGCCCGTCGTCGGATTACGCGTGATCAGCGAGCAAGCCGACGACTGACCCGTCAGAGCGCAGATGTCGAGCAGGTTGCGTGCACCCACGCCGCCGATCGCATCTTCGATCTTGATCTGGTAGTAGTCGACGCTGACGATCAGGTTCTTGACCGGCTCGGCAGCGACGCCCAAGGTCCAGGTGTTCGCCTTCTCAGGCGTCAGGTTCTGGTTGCCACCGGCGATCTGGTTGTACTGAGCAGCCGGGTTGGCGGCGATGCTGCCGTACTGGGCTGGCGTAACGCCGGTCAGGGCGCACTGCTCAGCCGTGTACTCCGGCGTGGCGCCGGCGCACGGATCGGTGCCGCCCCACAGACCGATCTGCTGCGGCAGGAACAGCTCGTTGATGTTCGGTGCACGGATCGCGCGGTTGAAGCCGCCACGAAGCTTGTAACGATCATCAAAGAAGTTCGCGCCGAAGCCGATCTTGTAGGTGCTGGCGTCGCCCGACAGTTCGTACTCCGAGAAGCGATAGCCGACGTCGGCGTCCAAACGGCTCAGGATGCCGGCGTTGGTCAGCAACGGAATCGCGCCTTCCATGAACAGCTCTTCGACGCCGATCGCCGCCTTGATCGGCGGGCTCTCGCTGCCCGAACCGGCAAAGTTGCCGTCGGCCAGATTGGAGTCGGCGGAGTAGGCGTAACGCTCGGTGCGGTTTTCGTAACCCAGCACAACGCTGACGGCCTCACCACCGGCGGTCGGCAGGCCGACACCCAGATCGCCCGTGACGTAGCCGTTGACAACGCGCATGTCGGTGACGACCTGCTGCTGGCTGATGCCCTGCAGCGCCTGAGCCTGAGCCGGCGTGACCGAGTCGGTGAACACTTCGTACGGAACGCAGCCGTCGAACGCGCCATCCGGGCAGCCCAGCAGCGCATCACGGATGCGCGAGGTCAGGAAGTCGTTGGTGCCAACCGTGGTGTTCGAAGCGCGGTTGTACGTGAACGACGCATCGTAGCTCCAGCTGCCCCAGATCGAGCCGCCGACGCCGGAGGTCACGCTGAAGTTGTTGGACTCGGCTGCGTTGAAGCGCGGGCCGCCTTCAACGTTGCGCTTGGCGACGTAGACGGTGAATTCGTCGTCCGTAATGCCGGTGTCGTTGCACAGCGTGCCGATTTGCGGCGTGTCGCAGTTGACCGTCACGTCGGTGAAGAACGCGCCCGACGGTGCCAGCTGAGTGCTGCTGCGACGGTTGACGAACATCGCTTCGAGGTACGGCTTGGCGTATTCGTTGATCTCGTACTTGATGTTCGTACCGGCGGTATAACGCTCGTCGGGACGCTGGTAGTAGTTGATCGGCGCGAAGTTGTACAGGTTGGTCGGACCATCTTCGAGCGACCAAGCACCCGCGCCAGCGCGGCTGACGTAGGAGTAGATGCCGCTTTCGGGGGCCACCACGTAGAAGTTGGCCGGATCGGCGGTGGCGGAACCACCGCAGCGGGTCGCGGCCGCGTTCAGCGCGCAGCTCGAGTAGTCACGCTGCGCCTGGAACAGCGGCGCATTCTTACGCCACGTGCCCCAAGCCGTCGCGTGGCCCTTCTCACCGAAGTTGCCACCGATGACGATATCGAGGTTGCGCGAAATGCCGTCAACGCCGGAATCGCCCTTCTCGTAATCGAAGCCGCGCTGATCGAGCAGGCCCTGAATGTAGCCGTTGTCGTTCTTGTGCTGGTAGCCGTTCCAGCCACCGTTGATGCGAACGCCTTCGAACTCGTCATCGAGAATGAAGTTGACGACGCCCGCAACGGCGTCCGAACCGTACACCGCGGACGCACCGCCGGTGAGAACGTCGACGCGCTTGATCAGCGTGGCGGGGATGATGCTGATGTCCGGCAGTTCACCGGCACCCTTCGGAATGCGGCGGCCGTTCAACAGCGCCAGCGTGCGCTCGGGGCCGAGGCCACGAAGATCGACCGTTGCATAGCCGAGCGACGGGTTGTTGTTGACGTTGTCGAACTCGGGCGACAGCTGCGGATACTGGTTAACCAGATCTTCCGCAATCGTCGCACCCGCGTAACGGAACTCCTCACCCTTGATTTCGGCCACCGGGCTGGAAGCGGTGAACGTCTGGCTCTTGATACGGGTACCGGTAACGACCAGCTTGTCCAGATTAACGCTTCCCTCGGCAGCGGCTTCGCCGGCGGCCGGAGCCGCTTCTTGAGCGTAGGCCGTGGTGGCAGCCAGGCTCACGCCGCCAACGAGAAACGCTGTTCGCGCGGCGAGCCGCAGCTTACCTTCTGAGCTTAACCTCATGTAATTCTTCTCCCAAAGTGACCAGCAAGAGAGGCCTTGCATCGTCTGCTTGTAACAGGATGCATAAGCTTGAAACATTGTTGACACCAGCCGAGCGTAGCGACGCGTCCCCGACAATTCAAGAAGGATTACCCCTACTTGAGGAACTACCGCCACGTCTCGATGTCTAGGACTGCTTCAGCAACGTTCATGCCCCAGCGGGCGCCTATCTCGGCACTGGTTATCAATATTCCTCTGATTAGGGGGATTTCCTGACGCCATCAGCGATTGGGCCTGGTTGCGCACCGCCAAACCGCATGTCCATTGGTCGTGGGTCGAACGCATCCGACATCCAGCCGATGCGGCGCTTAGGCGTACCGCAAGGACTTCGGAAGCGCAGCATCCCCAGAAACGGGGGCACGGCTGACATTTACCTCCACTCCAGTTCCCGTCCGATACGCGCCTGCGCGATCGACGCCAGAATGCAAAAAGGCGCCCGAAGGCGCCTTTTTGAGCAACGACAACAAATTCAGCGTTATTCGGCTGCGGCAACCGCACCCACTGCTTCGCCGCCAACCTTGCGATCAACCAGCTCGATGTAAGCCATCGGCGCGTTGTCGCCGGGACGGAAGCCACAGCGCATAATGCGCGTGTAACCACCCGGACGGCCATTGAAGCGGGGCCCGATGTCGTTGAACAGCTTCTGCACCGCGTCGCGATCGCGAAGGCGAGCAAAAATCAAACGGCGATTCGCAACGCCATCAACCTTGGCGCGCGTGATCATCGGCTCGACGAGCTTGCGCAGCTCCTTGGCCTTCGGAACCGTCGTGCGGATCAGCTCATTCTTGAACAGGGCAACGGCGATGCTCTGCATCGTCGCCTTGCGGTGGCTGCTGGTGCGGCCGAAAGCGCGGCCTGCGTTACCGTGACGCATGTTTCTATCCTTCCCGTATCAAGCAGTGTTGGCTGCAGGATCTAATTAGTTAACCGACGACTTCGGCGCCGACCAGTTTTCGAGCTTCATGCCGAGATCGAGGTCGTGCGCCTTCAGCGCTTCCTTGATTTCGTTCAGCGACTTCTTACCGAGGTTCGGCGTCTTCATCAGCTCGGTTTCGGTGCGCTGCACCAAATCGCCGATGTAGTACACGTTCTCAGCCTTCAAGCAGTTCGCTGAGCGCACGGTCAATTCGAGATCGTCGATCGGACGGAACAAGATCGGGGACAGCTCCTTCTTGCCCGCAACCGCCGTCGTCGTCGTCTCGGCTTCGAGATCGACAAACACGGCAAGCTGATCGCGGAGAATCCGGGCCGCAAGGCGCACGGCTTCAGCCGGATCAATGCCACCGTTGGTATCCAGATCCAGAATCAGCTTGTCGAGGTCGGTGCGCTGCTCGACGCGAGCACGCTCGACGCTGTAGCTGACGCGGCGAACCGGGCTGTACGATGCATCGAGCTTCAGAACGCCAACTGACGACGTGCTGTCTTCAGCGCCCCGCTGAGCCGCAGCCGGCACGTAGCCGCGACCGCGGGTCACCTTCAGGCTGACGTTGAGCTTGCCGCCCGTCAGATTGGCAATGACCAGATCCGGGTTGACGATCTCGACATCGTGATCGAGCTTGATGTCGGCCGCGGTAACCGGGCCCTTGCCCGACTTTTCGAGGCGAAGCGTCGCTTCTTCACGCGAGTGCATCCGAATCGCGATGTTCTTGATGTTCAGCAGGATGTCGATGACATCTTCCTGAACGCCTTCGATGGAGCTGTACTCGTGAACGACGCCTTCGATCTGCACCTCGGTGATCGCCGCACCGGGGATCGACGACAGCAGGATGCGCCGCAGCGCATTCCCCAAGGTGTGGCCGAAGCCACGCTCCAGCGGCTCCAGCGAGACGCGAGCGCGCGAGGCGGACTCCGCCTCGACTTCGACCAGGCGCGGCTTGAGCAAATCAGCGACGAAACCCTGCATATAAGTACCTCGTTAAACGGTCGGAAGTCAGCAGTCGGCAGCGGTGTAACTTGACCTGCCCAGTAAGCACTCTGCCGACCGCAGGGCGCCAACCGCCGACGGACTCTGATTACTTCGAGTAAAGCTCGACGACCAGGTTTTCGTTGATGTCCGGGACGATCTGATCGCGGCTCGGCAGCGCCTTGAACGTTCCCTTCAGCGCCTTCTCATCGACTTCAAGCCACTCGGGGAAGCCAATCTGAGCGGCAATCGACAGCGACTCGGCGATACGGCTCTGTGCACGCGACTTCTCGCGCACCGACACCACGTCGCCGACCTGAACCTGGTACGACGGAATGTTGACCGACTTGCCATTGACCAGAACGGCCTTGTGACCGACCAGCTGACGAGCCTCGGCGCGAGTGCGGCCGAAACCCATCCGATAGATCACGTTGTCCAAGCGCGTTTCCAGCGCCAGCAACAGGTTCAAGCCCGTTGCACCCTTGGTGCGGGTGGCCTTGTAGTAGTAGTTGCGGAACTGACGCTCGAGCAGACCGTACATCTGCTTCAGCTTCTGCTTCTCACGCAACTGGGTTGCGTAGTCGCTCAGACGCGGCTTGCGCGCGCCATGCTGACCCGGGGGCGTTTCCAGCTTGCACTTGGTTTCAAGCGAGCGGCCGCGACCCTTGAGGAGAAGATCCACGCCACCAGCGCGGCGGGACAGTTTGCACTTCGGACCAATATAACGAGCCATGATCTTTTCTCTTAGACGCGGCGACGCTTGGGAGCGCGGCAGCCGTTATGCGGAATCGGCGTCACGTCGGTGATGTTGGTGACCTTGAAGCCGGCAGCGTTCAGCGCACGAACGGCCGACTCGCGGCCCGGGCCGGGGCCCTTGACGCGAACTTCGACGTTCTTGACGCCGTGCTCGGCCGCAGCCTGGGCTGCCTTGTCGGCCGCAACCTGCGCCGCAAACGGCGTGGACTTGCGCGAGCCCTTGAAACCGGCGGCGCCGGCGGTGGACCAGCTCAGGGTGTTGCCCTGGCGATCGGTGATCAGAATGATCGTGTTGTTGAAGGACGCGTGGATGTGGCAGACGGCGTCAGAAACATTCTTCTTGACACGCTTGCGGGCCTTGGCGGCGCCGGCATTCGAAGTGGCCATAGGACAGCGGACTCAGTTCTTGATCGAGGAGGTGGACAAGAAGGACGACTTACTTCTTGATCGCACGGCGCGGACCCTTGCGGGTGCGGGCATTCGTGCGCGTGCGCTGGCCACGGACCGGAAGGCCGCGACGATGGCGCGTGCCGCGGTAGCAGCCGAGATCCATCAAGCGCTTGATGCTCATGGACACTTCGCGGCGAAGGTCGCCTTCCACGGAGTAGCGGCCGATTTCGACACGCAGCGTTTCGAGTTCGGCCTCGGTCAGGTTACGCACCTGCACGTCGGGCTTGATCTTGGCGGCCGCGCAAACCAGCTTCGCGCGAGTCGGGCCGATGCCGTAGATCGCCTGAAGGGCGATGACGGTGTGCTTCTTGTCCGGGATATTGACGCCGGCGATACGTGCCATGACGCTGGGAACTCCTAAAGAACGGGGCGCGCGAAAAGGGCGCGAATTCTACTGAGACTGCGACGGATAAGCAACCCGACGAAGAACGTCGGGCGAAAGCTTAGCCCTGGCGCTGCTTGTGACGAGCGTCCGAACAGATCACGCGGACAACACCGGCGCGACGGACGATTTTGCAATTGCGGCAAATCTTGCCAACCGAAGTACGGACTTTCATGACGAACCTCTAACAGACCACATTGATGTCGGCGACCGCGCTGGCCTTATAGCCAGCGATGGTCAGCGTTGCGTGCCGGAGTTACCCAGGCTCTTGGATTCGGGCCGGCCCAGAGACCGAGCACCCGGCTTACCGTCGCCGCTCTTACCCAGCGTCTTCAAGTTCGCCTTCTTCAGCAGGCCGTCGTACTGGTGAGACATCAAGTGCGCCTGCAACTGCGCCATGAAGTCCATCACAACGACGACGGTGATCAGCAACGAGGTGCCGCCAAACGCGATCGGCACACTCCAATAAGCAATGAACAGCTCGGGCAACAGGCAGACGAGCGTGATGTAGACAGCGCCCGCTACCGTTAAACGCGTCAGAACCTGGTCGATGTACCGCGCCGTCTGCGTACCTGGGCGAACACCGGGGATGAACGCACCCGACTTCTTCAAGTTCTCAGCCGTCTCACGGCTGTCGAACACCAGCGCCGTGTAGAAGAAGCAGAAGAAGATGATCAGCACCGCATACAGCACGCTGTGCAAAGCCTGGCCGGGTGACAGCGCATTGGCCAACTGCGCAAGAAAACCACCACCCTCTTCGCCGCCGAAGAAACGAACAATCGACGCGGGGAACAGGATGATCGATGAAGCGAAGATCGGCGGGATGACGCCCGCCATGTTCAGCTTCAGCGGCAGATGCTGGGTTTGGGCGGCGAACAGCTTGCGGCCCTGCTGACGGCGAGCGTGGTGGACCGGAATCCGGCGCTGCGAGCGCTCAACGAACACGACACCCAGCGTTACGCCCGCAACCAACACCGCGATGGCGATCACCATCAGCCCCGACATGGAGCCTTCGCTGACCAACTGCGCAGTGGCGCCCAATGCCGGCGGCAGGCCCGCAACGATGCCCGAGAAAATGATCATCGACATGCCGTTGCCGATGCCGCGCTCGGTAATCTGCTCACCCAGCCACATCAGAAACATCGTGCCGGTGACCAGCGACACCGTCGCAGTGAAAATGAACCCGAAGCCAGGCGCGATCGCAACGCCGCTCGACTGCAGTGCGGTCGCCGCGCCGATCGACTGGAAGATCGCCAAGCCCAAGGTCCCGTACCGGGTGTACTTGGTCAGCGTGCGCCGGCCAGACTCGCCTTCTTTTTTCAGGTCCTTCAGCTGAGGCACGACGGCCGCCATCAACTGCACGATGATCGATGCCGAGATATACGGCATCACGCCGAGCGCGAAGATCGACAGCCGGTGCAGCGCGCCGCCCGAGAACATGTTGAACATGTCCAGGATCGAGCCCTGCGTGCTGCTAAACAATTGCTCCAACTGGCGCGGATCGATGCCGGGTACCGGAATAAAGCTGCCGATCCGGAACACCACGATGGCACCCAGCAGGAACAACAGCCGACCACGAACCTCTCCGATCTTGGAGAGATCCGGCACCATGCCTGCGCTGGCGGTGGACTTGGCCATGGGTTCCTTGTTACCTGGTACGTCGGCTAGTCGGGCTTATTCGGCAACCGAGCCGCCAGCGGCTTCGATTGCTTCACGGGCGCCCTTGGTGACCAAGATGCCCTTCAGCGAGACCTTACGCGTGAGCTCGCCCGACTTGATGATCTTGGCCTGCTCCGCCGTCGCCGGAACGACATTGGCGATCTTCAGTGCTGCGAGATCAATGTCGCCTTCGATCTTCAGCTTCGACAGCTCCGACAGGCGCACTTCAGCAGTCTTGTTGACCAGCGGGCTGTTGAAGCCGCGCTTGGGCAAACGACGCTGGATCGGCATCTGGCCGCCTTCGAAGCCGACCTTGCCACGACCGCCCTTACGAGCGCGCTGACCCTTGTGACCACGACCCGCGGTCTTGCCCATGCCGGAACCGATACCACGGCCGACGCGGACTCGGACGGTCTTGGAGCCTTCGGCAGGCTTGATGTCATTGAGCTTCATTAGGCGACCTCTTCCACTTTCAACAGGTAGTACGCCTTGTTGACCATGCCCATGTTCTGGGGCGTGGCGGCGATGACCACGCTCTGATGCGGCTTACGCAGGCCCAGACCGTTGACGCATTCCTTGTGGCCCTTGACGCGGCCAAAGATGCTCTTCATCAACGTGACCTTGATTTGCTTAGTCGTGCTCATGGCAGTTCTCAGGCAAGCAGTTCTTCGACCGTCTTGCCGCGCTTGGCGGCAATTTCGGACGGCATGTTCATGCGCTTGAGCGCATCGAGCGTCGCGCGAACCATGTTGATCGGGTTGCGCGAGCCAAACGACTTGGCCAGCACGTTCTGCACACCGGCCACTTCAAACACAGCGCGCATCGCGCCGCCGGCAATGACACCGGTACCGTCGGAGGCCGGACGCATGAACACCTTGGTCGCACCGTGAGTGCCCCAGATTTCGTGTTGCAGGGTCAGACCCTTGAGCGGCACGGTGATCATGTTCTTGCGAGCCTGGTCCATTGCCTTGGAGATGGCCTGAGGCACTTCGCGCGCCTTGCCATAACCGAAACCGACCCGACCGGCGCCGTCGCCAACAACGGTCAGCGCGGTGAAGGCGAACTGCTTGCCGCCCTTTACCGTCTTGCTGACGCGGTTAACGGTAACGAGCTTCTCTTTGAAGTCGCCGCTGCTCTGCGAGTCGTCGTACTGCATGTTCGTTGCCATGACTTAAAACTCCAAACCGGCTTCACGCGCCGCGTCAGCGAGGGCCTTGATACGACCGTGATACTTGAAACCGGCGCGATCGAACGCGACGGTGGTAATGCCGGCTGCCTTCGCCCGTTCGGCGATCAGCTGGCCAACTTTCTTAGCGGCGTCGACATTGCCGGTCGCCTTCAAACCTTCAGCGACCACCTTTTCGACGGTGGAGGCAGCGGCGACGGTCTCGCCCGCATTCGGCGCGATGATCTGGGCATAGATATGGCTAGGCGTGCGGTGCACGGCCAAGCGGTAAACGCCCAACTCGCGGATCTTGAAACGCGTGCGACGCGCGCGACGCAGGCGAACTTGCTTCTTGTCTTTCATGGTGCCGGCTCGGTACTACTCAATGGTGGGAAGAAAACGCGGATGCGCGATGGCGCGGGGCGTTACTTCTTCTTGGCTTCCTTCAGCACAACCTTCTCATCCGAATAACGCACGCCCTTGCCCTTGTAGGGCTCAGGCGGACGGTAGCTGCGCAACTGCGCGGCGAGCTGACCGACCATATGCTTGCTCGGACCGGTGATCACGATGTCGGTCTGCGTCGGGCAAACGACACTGATGCCGGCCGGAATCGGATGCTCGACCGGATGCGACAGGCCAACGCTCAGGTTGACCTTGTTGTTGGCAACCGAGGCGCGGTAACCGACGCCAACCAGCTGCAGCTTGCGCTCGTAGCCCTTGGTCACGCCCACGACAGCGTTGTTGAGCAGCGCGCGAATCGTTCCAGCCTGCATCGCATTCGACTTGATCGAATCGGCGCTGACGACGGCTTCACCGTTGCCGATTTCAACCACAACGCCATGGCCCAGTGCCACGGTCTGCGACGCCTTGGCGCCCTTGATGGTCACGACACCAGCGTCGCTGGTGATGGTGACGCCGGCGGGGATCACCACCGGCATTTTAGCTACACGGGACATGGCTTCTCGTCCTAGATTCAGTGAGTTCGACGGATGGCTTAGGCGACGATGCAGAGCACTTCGCCGCCCTGACCTGCGGCGCGAGCCGCCTTGTCCGTCACAACGCCATTGGGCGTCGAGATGATCGCGATGCCCAGGCCGCCGAGAACGGTCGGCAGCTCGCCCGACGCCTTGTAGACGCGCAGGCTTGGCTTGCTGATGCGATCGATACGCTCGATCACCGGCTTGTTGTCGTAATACTTCAGCGTCACGGCCAGCGTCTTCTTGCCGGCGCCGGCTTCGACGGTCTCAAAACCGGCGATGTAGCCTTCGTCCTTCAACACCTGGGCGATGGCACTCTTCAACTTGGATGCGGGGGCGGTGATCTGCTTCTTGCGGGCCTGCTGGCCGTTACGGATGCGAGTCAGGAAATCGCCAACGGGGTCGGTCATGCTCATGGTTCTACTCGTTCCTTACCAGCTGGCTTTCTTGAGGCCCGGCACTTCGCCGCGCATCGCGGCTTCGCGCAGTTTGTGGCGCGCGAGACCAAACTTGCTGTAAACGCCGCGGCTGCGGCCGGTCAACGCACAACGGTTGCGCTGCCGGGTGTAGCTGGAATCACGCGGCAACTTCTGCAGCGCAACAGCAGCGGCCTGCTTTTCGTCGTAGGACGCCGTGGCGCTGACGACGACTGCCTTGAGCGCGTCACGCTTCTTGCCGAGCTTGGCAACCAGCTTCGCGCGCTTGGCTTCGCGCTCGATCATGTTTCTCTTGGCCATGTTGGTCTCGCTCGGTCTTACTTGCGGAAGGGGAAGTTGAAGGCATCGAGCAGGGCTCGGCCTTCGGCATCCGTCTTCGCCGTGGTGGTGAAAGTGATGTTCATGCCGCGGAGCGTGTCGACTTTGTCGTACTCGATTTCCGGGAAGATGATCTGTTCGTTGATGCCGAAGTTGAAGTTGCCGGCACCGTCGAAACCACGCGGGGAGATGCCGCGGAAGTCGCGAATACGGGGCAGCGCGATCACCAGCAGGCGCTCCAGAAACTCGAACATCTGCGGACCGCGCAGCGTCACCTTGACGCCAACAGGGTAGTTCTCACGAACCTTGAAGGCGGCGATCGAGATACGGGTCTTCGTGATAACCGGCTTCTGGCCGGCAATCGCCGTCATGTCCTTGACGGCATGCTCGATGACCTTCTTGTCGCTGGTGGTCTCACCAACGCCCATGTTCAGCGTGATCTTGGTCAGGCGGGGAACCGCCATGACGTTGCAACCCAGCTGCTCTTTAAGCGCCGGGGCGATCTTGTCTTTGTAAAGCTGCTGCAGATTTGCCATGACTCGCTCGTTTCCAGTTGTGCTTCCGGTCGGGCTTCCGAACTCTCCAGACAAGCTGGAGCCCGGTCACCTGGGACTGAAAACCGTTTGATTAATCAACCAGCTCTTTGCTGGACTTGAAGATGCGGACCTTCTTGCGGTCGGCACCCTCGCCGACGAACTTGAAGCCAACGCGATCAGCCTTGCCGGTCTTGCTGTTAAACAGCGCAACATTCGAGATGTCGATCGGCATCTCCTTCTCGACGATGCCACCGGCGACACCCGCCTGCGGGTTGCCCTTGGTGTGACGCTTGGCAACGTTGATGCCCTCAACCACCAGCGCACCATCGAGCACGCGCGACACGTTGCCGCGGCGACCCTTGTCCTTGCCGGTGATGACGATGATCTCGTCGCCTTTCTTGATCTTGCTCATAGCAGTTCTCTTGACCCGGCCTTAGATAACTTCAGGCGCGAGCGAAACGATCTTCATGAAGTTCTCGCGCAGCTCGCGCGTGACCGGCCCGAAGATACGGGTGCCGATCGGCTCGCCCTTGCTGGTCAGCAGCACGGCAGCGTTGGTATCGAAACGGATCGTCGAGCCGTCCGGACGACGAACACCGTGACGGGTGCGGACGACGACAGCATCGTGCACTTCGCCCTTCTTGACCTTGCCGCGGGGGATCGCATCCTTGACCGTCACCTTGATCACGTCGCCAATGTTGGCGTAACGGCGATAGGTGCTGCCCTTGACCTGGATGACCTGCACGGTCTTCGCACCGCTATTGTCAGCGGCGACGAGGAAGGATTCTTGCTGCATCATGGCGCGTTACTCCTTCGGTCGATCAGGCGTGGGTTTGGATGATCTCGACCAGCTTGAAGCGCTTGGTGCGCGACAGCGGACGAGTCTCAACGATTGCCACCAAGTCGCCTTCCTTGCACTGGTTGGCTTCGTCGTGGGCGTACAGCTTGGTGGAGCGACGCAGGATCTTGTTATAGATCGGATGCTTGACGGTGCGCTCGACGACGACCGTGATCGTCTTGTCGCCCTTGTTCGAGGCAACGCGACCGACGATGCGGCGCTCTTTGTGCTCGGCCGTGGCCGGGCTGGTGTTTTCGACTTCGCTCATGACTTCAAGCCTTGGTCTGCTGCTTAGTGAGGAAGGTCTTGACCTGCGCAATCTTCTTGCGCGTGGCAGCCGCCAGATGCGTCTGGTTGGCCTGACCCATGGCACCCTGCATACGCAGGTTGAACTGCTCGCGGCGCAGGGCCTCGAGTTCGGTCTTCAGACCGGCGCTGTCTTTGCCAACCAGCGACTTGATGTAATCGGTGTTCTTCATTACAGAATCGTCCGCTGAACGAAGGTGGTCTTGACGCACAGCTTGGCGGCGGCCAGCTCGAATGCCTCGCGGGCTTCGGCTTCGGTGACGCCTTCCATTTCGTACAGCATCTTGCCGGGCTGAACCTTGGCGACCCAGTACTCGACGTTGCCCTTACCGGAGCCCATGCGGACTTCCAGCGGCTTCTTGGTCACCGGCGCGTCCGGGAAGATACGGATCCACAGCTTGCCGCCCTTCTTGGCGTAACGCGTGATGCAACGACGCGCCGCTTCGATCTGGCGCGCGGTGATCATGCCGTGCTCGGTGGCCTTGAGGCCGAACTCACCGAAGCTGACCTTGTTGCCGTTCTGCGCCAGGCCGCGGTTGCGACCCTTCATCTGCTTGCGGAATTTGGTTCTCTTGGGCTGCATCATGGCAGCGGACTCCTAAAAAAACGGTTGCGCGAGGGGCGCGTGAACAGCTCAGGCAGTAGCGGCTTCGCCCGCTTCATCCTTCTTGCCGACCAGACGATCGGTTTCGAAGGTCTCACCGGTGAAGACCCACACCTTGACGCCAATGACGCCGTACGTGGTCTTCGCTTCCGCGGTGTTGTAATCAACCATCGCGCGCAGCGTGTGCAGCGGAACGCGACCTTCGCGGTACCACTCGGTACGTGCGATTTCGGCGCCGTTCAAACGGCCACCGACCTGGATCTTGATGCCGCCAGCGCCCAAACGCATCGCATTCTGAACAGCACGCTTCATCGCACGGCGAAACATGATGCGACGCTCGAGCTGCTGAGCAACGGATTCGGCGATCAGGCGGGCGTCGAGCTCTGGCTTGCGAATTTCTTCGACCGAGATGTGAACGCTGTCGGTCTTGAGGCCCATTTTGGCCGCGACTTCCTGCTTCAGCTTCTCGATGTCCTCGCCCTTCTTACCGATCACGATGCCCGGACGGGCCGTGTGGATCGTCACGCGGGCGGACTTCGCCGGACGGTCGATCTGGATTTTCGACACCGAGGCGCTAGCCAGCTTCTTGCGCAAGAACTCGCGGACCGCGATGTCCTTGTTCAGGTTCTCGCCGTACGCGCGACGCTCGGCGTACCAGTTGGACGTCCACTGGGTCGTGATGCCCAGGCGGAAACCGTTCGGATTTACTTTATGGCCCATAGGTCTGCCTTACTTCTTCTTTTCGTCCGAAACGCGGATGGTGACGTGGCTCGTCGGCTTGGAGATGCGATCGGCGCGGCCCTTGGCACGCGGCATGATGCGCTTCATCACCGGGCCACCGTCGACAAAGATCTCCGCAACGCGAAGTTCGTCGACATCGGCACCGTTGTTGTTCTCGGCGTTGGCGATGGCCGATTCAAGAACTTTCTTGATCAGGCCAGCGGCGCGCTGGTTCGAGAACTTCAGGATGTTGAGCGCTTCATCGACCTTCTTGCCACGGACCATGTCCGCGACGAGACGACCCTTGAGCGGGGACAGGCGCACAAACTTGAGGACGGCTTGAGTCTGCATGGCGATCTCCTTAGCCCGTCTTCTTGTCGCCACCGTGACCCTTGAAGGTCCGGGTTGGCGCAAATTCGCCGAGCTTGTGACCGACCATGTTGTCGGTGATGAACACCGGCATATGAGCCTTGCCGTTGTGCACCTGAATCGTCAGACCGACGAAATCCGGCGTCACCATGGAGCGGCGCGACCAGGTCTTGATCGGCTTCTTCACGCGGCTGCCCTGCATGTCGGTCACCTTCTTGGACAGATGGTGATCGATGAACGGACCCTTCTTTACGGAACGCGGCATGGCCTAGTCCTTACTTCTTCGCTTTGTGACGGCTGCGGATGATGAACTTATCCGTGCGCTTGTTCTTGCGGGTCTTGAGACCCTTCGTCTGCTGGCCCCACGGCGTAACCGGGTGCGGATTACCCTGGCCAGACTTACCTTCACCACCACCGTGCGGGTGGTCGACCGGGTTCATAACGACGCCGCGAACGGTCGGACGAATGCCCTTCCAGCGCTTGGCGCCTGCCTTGCCGTACTGGCGCAGGTTGTGTTCGTTGTTGCTGACTTCGCCCATCGTGGCGCGACCGTCGGCGTGAACCTTGCGCATTTCGCCAGAACGCAGACGGATCGTTGCGTACTCACCTTCGCGAGCAACCAACTGCACGGCCGCACCAGCGGAGCGAGCCAGCTGCGCGCCCTTACCAGGACGCAGCTCGATGCAATGCACGGTCGAACCCAGCGGAATGTTACGCAGCGGCAGCGAATTACCCGGCTTGATCGGGGCATCCGAGCCAGACTGCAGCGTGTCGCCGGCGACAACGCCGCGCGGCGCGATGATGTAGCGGCGCTCACCGTCGGCGTAGCACAGCAACGCGATGTGGGCCGAGCGGTTCGGATCGTATTCGACGCGCTCAACCTTGGCCGGCACGCCGTCCTTGTTGCGCTTGAAGTCGATGATGCGATACGTCTGCTTGTGACCACCACCCTTGTGACGCGTGGTGATGTGCCCGTTGTTGTTACGGGCGCCGGCAGGGCCGTTCTTCTCGAGCAGCGGTGCGTGGGGTTCGCCCTTCCACAGACCCGGCGTGACCACCTTGACCTGGTGGCGACGGCCCGGCGACGTCGGTTTCATTTGGACCAATGGCATGGTCGTATCTCTCTAGTCTTCGTTTCGCTTAAGCGTTCGCGGTGCCGAGGAAGTCGATTTCCTGGCCGGCTGCGAGCGTGACGTAGGCCTTCTTCCAATCGCTGCGGCGGCCGAAGCTCTGGCCGAAGCGCTTGACCTTGCCCTTGACGTTCGAGGTCTGGACATCTTCGACCGTCACCTTGAACAAGGCTTCGATTGCGGCCTTGATCTCCGGCTTCTTGGCGTCACGCAGGACCTTGAACACGGCCTGATTGTTCTTTTCGGCGGCGCGGGTGCTCTTCTCGGAAACGACCGGCGCCAGGATGATGGCGTGGATGCGCTCGCTCGACAGCTTCACGGGCTTGGTCGCGTTATCGACGATATTGCTCATGACAGCCAGGCCTCCAGCTTCTTGACCGCATCGGTCGTGATTACCACTTTGTCGTGCGCCAGCAGCGTCACCGGATCGAGCGCTGCGACGTCGCACAGACCGACCTTGTGAAGATTGCGAGCCGACAGGTACAGGTTCTGATCGATCGATTCCGACACGATCAGCACGTCGCTATGACCCAGCGTCGTGAGCTTCTGCACCAGCGACTTGGTCTTGCCGGCTTCGACGGCAAACGCGTCGGTGACCAGCAGGTTGCCGCTGCGAGCCAGCTCGGAGACGATCGAGCGGATCGCGCCGCGATACATCTTGCGGTTGACCTTCTGCGAGAAGTCACGCGGCACGGCGGCGTGCGTCACGCCACCACCACGCCACAGTGGCGAACGGATCGAGCCGGCGCGAGCCTGGCCCGTACCCTTCTGCTTCCACGGCTTCTTACCGCCACCGCGGACTTCGCCCTTGGTCTTCTGTTTCTTGGTACCCGCACGACCACCGGCCTGATAGGCCGTCACGATCTGGTGCACGAGGGCGCGGTTGTACTCGACACCGAAGACCGCGTCAGAGACGGCGACCGTGGTGGAGCTGTTGTGAAGTTGGAGTTCCATGATGTCGTTCTTCTTACTTCACGGTCGGGCGAACGATCACGTTGCCGTTGGCGGCACCCGGAACGGCACCCTTGACCAGGAGCAGGTTGCGCTCGACGTCAATCTTGACGAGGTCGAGGTTGAGAGCCGTAACGCGCTTGTTGCCCATGTGGCCGGCCATCTTCTTGCCCTTCCACACCTTGCCGGGGGACTGGCGCTGACCGATGGAGCCGGGCGCGCGATGCGACAGCGAGTTACCGTGGCTGGCGCGACCGCCACCGAAGTTCCAGCGCTTCTGCACGCCGGCAAAGCCCTTGCCGATGCTGGTACCAGTGACGTCCACAGCCTTAACGCCGTCAAAGGCGTCGACCTTGATTTCGCCACCAACGGCGAAATCGGCGCCCTCGGATTCGTCGAGACGAATTTCACGAAGGAGACGGCCAGCCTCAACGCCGGCCTTCTTGAAGTGGCCGGTGAGCGCCTTGTTGACGCGGCTGGTCTTGACCTCGCCCGCCGTCACCTGGACAGCCTTGTACCCGTCGGTGTCGACGGACTTGAGCTGGGTGATGCGATTGGGGCTGCATTCGATAACAGTGACCGGGATCGATTCACCAGCTTCGGTGAAGATGCGGGTCATGCCGGCCTTGCGGCCAATGATGGCGATTGTCATATCTGAGTCCTCGCCTTAGTTGACTTTGATCTGGACTTCGACGCCCGCGGGGAGGTCGAGCTTGGAAAGCGCATCGACGGTCTTTTCCGTCGGATCCACGATCTGCATCAGGCGCTTGTGGGTGCGAATCTCGTACTGGTCGCGCGCGTCCTTGTCGGCGTGCGGCGATACCAGGATGGTGAAGCGCTCTTTGCGGGTCGGCAGCGGGATGGGCCCGCGCACAACGGCGCCGGTCCGCTTCGCGGTCTCGACAATTTCTTTCGCCGACTTATCGATAAGCCGATGATCGAATGCCTTAAGCCGGATGCGAATGGATTGGCTGGCGGCCATACTGAGGTCTCAGTCTTTAAAGAACGGTGGGAACAAACAGCGGGGCGCGGATTGTACGCGCCCCGCTGATATTTGCAAAGCTTTTTCTGAAACTTAGGCGATGATCTTGGTGACCACGCCGGCGCCGACGGTGCGGCCGCCTTCGCGGATCGCGAAGCGAACCTGCTCTTCCATCGCGATCGGGTTGATCAGCTCAACCGTCACCTTGATGTTGTCGCCCGGCATCACCATTTCCGTGCCTTCCGGCAGGAACACAGAGCCCGTCACGTCCGTCGTACGGAAGTAGAACTGCGGACGGTAGCCCTTGAAGAACGGCGTGTGACGGCCGCCCTCTTCCTTCGTCAGAACGTACACCTCGCCTTCGAACTTGTCGTGCGGCTTGATGCTGCCCGGCTTGCACAGAACCTGTCCGCGCTCGATGTCTTCCTTCTTCGTGCCGCGCAGCAGCAGACCCACGTTGTCGCCCGCCTGGCCCTGATCCAGCAGCTTGCGGAACATTTCAACGCCGGTGATCGTGCTCACCGCCGTCGGGCGAATGCCGACGATTTCGACGTTTTCACCAACCTTGATGATGCCGCGCTCGATACGGCCCGTGGCCACCGTGCCGCGACCCGAGATCGAGAACACGTCTTCCACCGGCAGCAGGAACGGCTTGTCGACCTGACGCTCCGGCTCCGGAATGTAGGTGTCCAGCGCGTCGTACAGTTCCTGAACCTTGGCAACCCACTCCGGCTCGCCGGCAATGGCCTTGGTCGCCGAGCCGCGGATCACCGGGGTGTCGTCGCCCGGGAAGCCGTACTTGCTCAGCAGGTCGCGAACTTCCATTTCGACCAGGTCCAGCAGCTCAGCGTCTTCCACCAGATCGCACTTGTTCAGCCAGACCACGATCTTCGGAACGTTCACCTGCTTGGCCAGCAGAACGTGCTCTCGCGTCTGCGGCATCGGGCCGTCAACCGCCGACACCACCAGAATCGCGCCGTCCATCTGCGCCGCGCCCGTGATCATGTTCTTCACATAGTCAGCGTGGCCGGGGCAGTCAACGTGCGCGTAGTGGCGCGCCGTGGTTTCGTATTCCACGTGCGAGGTCGCAATCGTCAGAATCTTCGTGCTGTCACGACGACCCTGCGATTCCGAAGCCTTCGCCACTTCGTCGTACGCAACGTACTTCGTCTTGCCGAACTTGTCCGACGAAATCTTCGTCAGCGCCGCCGTCGTCGTCGTCTTGCCGTGGTCAACGTGACCAATCGTGCCAACGTTCACATGCGGCTTCGCGCGCTCGAACTTTTCCTTTGCCATGACTCTTCTGACTCCAGTTTAGATAGCGTTTTGCCGGCGACGGCGGTTATTAAAGAACTCGAACCGAATCTAACTTTCGCTGCCGCTGCGCGGCATCGAAACACGATCCGTTCATTGGAGGTCGAAGCTTCGATTCCTTTCGTCGTCGATGACCTCAACCTCGTCAAATCTGGTGCCCACGAAAGGAATCGAACCTTCGACCTCACCCTTACCAAGGGTGTGCTCTACCGACTGAGCTACGGGGGCGTTGCGTGAAGCCTTGTGCTGCTGTGCCGCGTTCTGCTGCTTGAAACCAAAGCATTCAATGGAGCGGGAGACGGGAATCGAACCCGCACCATCAGCTTGGAAGGCTGAGGTTCTACCATTGAACTACTCCCGCGCAGGTGGTGGAGGGAGAAGGATTCGAACCTTCGTAGACATAAGTCAGCAGATTTACAGTCTGCCCTCGTTGGCCGCTTGAGTATCCCTCCCGCGCAGACAGGAGCGATCAGCTCCAGCCCAAAACGAGCCGCGTATTCTGGTGACGCAACCGAGGCCCGTCAAGGGATTCTTGATAAATTCATCGTTGCCGGCCCGCGATCAGGTGTTGCGCGGCTTGGCTCGCGCCGTCGGCAGGGCCTGCAGGGGGTCGTCCGGCCAAGGGTGCCGCGGGTATCGGCCCTTCAGTTCCTTTTTGACGTCGGCGTAGGTGCGAGCCCAGAAGCCGGCCAGGTCCTGGGTGATCTGGATCGGACGGCGCCCCGGCGACAGCAGGTGCAGCATGGCGGGCATGCGGCCGTCGTCGACGGCCGGGGTGCGGGTCAGGCCGAACAGCTCCTGTAGCTTGACCGCCAGCACCGGCGGCGCACCGTCGCACTGGTAGTCCAGCGCGACGCGCGATCCACTCGGCACGGCCAGATGGGTCGGCGCCAGGCGGTTGAGCTGTTGCTGACGCTCATAGCTGAGCTCGGCGGACAGGATGTCGGCCAGGTCGAGACGGGCTAGATGCTCTCGGCGGGTTACGCCGTCCAGATGCGGCTGCAACCAGCGTTCAAGCTGCTCGGTCAGCGCGGCGTCCGACACGTCGGGCCAGGGCTCGGTCGGCCGCCATGCGCGCAAGGACAGCACGCGCGCCTGCCACTGCCGCGCCGGCTCGGTCCACGGCAGCACCTCGACGCCCAGTTGGCGGATGCCTTCGATCATCGCTCGGGCGGCGGCCACCGGGTCGGCGCGCAACGGCCGGCGCTCAAAGATGATCGCGCCCAATGCGCGGCGCTCCTCGGCAATCACGGCCTCGGCCGTCGCGTCCCAACGGACGCTGCGCTGCCAGCCGAGCGTGGCGGCAGCATCGCGCAGCAATTGGGCTTCGACGAGGCGGGCGGCGGCCCGCACTTTGCGCGGCGGCCCTGGGTCCCAATGACCAATCGCCAACCACGGCTGCTGCGCCAACGGGTCATTTTCGGGCAGGCGGGCCTCGGACCCGTCGGCACACAGATAGAGGCCGCGACCGCTGTCGCGGCGGCGCGCGATGCGCTCGGGGTAGGCCAGTGCGACCACGCGGCCGACCTCATCCTCGTCAAAGTCGGCGTCACCGGGAGCGGCGCGATCGCGCAGCAACTGGCGCACCGCCTCGCGCACGCGGCGCTGCGCGCCCGGATCCTGAGCTTGGCCACGCGCATAACGGCGAACGGTCTGCGCCAGATCGAGTTGCCCGCTGCCATCACGCTCGTCGAGCACGGCGGCAGTCCAGGCGGCGACCGGCTCCAGTCCGAGACGGCGCGCCTCCACCAGCATGTGGCCGCGGCGCGGCGCGGCCGGCAGTCGCACCAGCTCGCGGCCGTGGGCGGTGATACGGCTGTCGTCGCCAATGGCGCCGAGCGCACGCAACAGGTCGCGGGCCACTTGCCAGGCAACGGGCGGCGGCGCATCGAGCAGTCGCAACGCGCCCGGCTCGGTGCCCCAGGCGGCCAGCT
>Ga0255089_1000160_pt1 | contig 31605 bp, 34 predicted proteins | sample Colum_Miss_RepC__2_FD_188468 | JGI IMG/M metagenome (GOLD analysis project Ga0255089, IMG submission 188468) | Freshwater microbial communities from Columbia River, Oregon, United States - Colum_Miss_RepC_8d | ecosystem: Environmental > Aquatic > Freshwater > River | place: USA: Oregon... | reverse complement strand
CATCCAAGCTGATCAAGCGCCTGCTCGGGCTCGAAGCCAGCGAAGCCCGGCACAAGGCACTGACCACGGTGCTCGGCCGCGACACCGAGTTTGACGGCCGCCGCCGCGGCGATGTCGATTTCATCTTTCTGGCCGCCAAGCCGAGCGACAGCCGCGTGATCCTGCCGCAACTGCGCTTCTTCCGCGCCGGCAACCTGCCGATCTATTCCACGTCGCTGATCTACGAAGGGCACGGGATCGATTGGGGTTCGATGCAGGTCTGCGACATGCCGTGGATGCTCGACACCAACGGTCCCTGGGTGGCCGCGCGCACGGCCGCCGTGCAACAGCAGACCGACGCGATGCGCAGCTATCCGCGACTGGTCGCGCTCGGTGCCGACGGCTGGCGCTTGGCGAACCAGATTCGCGAGCAGCGCGGCCTGGGCACAGCACGCATCGACGGTGCAACGGGCGCACTGACGGTCGGCGGCAGCGGCCGCGTCAGTCGCAGCCTGAGCTGCGCCGCACCCCATTCGGCGCTCAAGCAAGCGCTGGACGCGATACCCGCGACCACCGCGGCCCTGCCAGCCTCGGACTAACCGTGAAAGGCGCCGACGCCGAAGACCGGGCGCTGCACTACCTCCAGCGCCAAGGATTGACGTTGGTTCAGCGAAACTTCCGCGCACGCGGCGGTGAAATCGACCTGGTCATGCGCGAGCGTGATCTGCTGGTATTGGTCGAAGTGCGTAAGCGCAGCAGCGCCCGCTACGGCGAGGCTGCGGAATCGGTGGACGCGCGCAAGCGTGGCCGAATCGTGCTCGCCGCGCGCTGGCTGCTGATGCAGCAACCGGCTCTGGCGCGACTGGCGACCCGCTTCGACGTGATCGCGATCGACGGTGAGGACCGGATCAACTGGATTCGCGCGGCGTTCGACGCCGGCGACTGAGTCAGCGCACGGCTATTTGACGACGCGCAGGTTCGGTCGGCCGCTGGGACGCGGCGGCGTCTTGGGCGCATCGTCATCGCCGCTGCCGTCGGACTTGGGCTTGTCGCCTTCGGGCGGCGGCTCCACCTCGCCAAACACGATGCCTTCGCCGTTTTCGCGCGCAAACACTGCAAGCACGGCACCGCTAGGCACCTGTACATCGAACGAACGACCGGAAAACCGAGCCGAAAACCAGATCGGGTCACCGCTGAGGTCCAGTGCCTGGACTGCCATGCCACTGATGTTCAACGTGATCCGGCCTTCCTGGACGTACTCGCGCGGCACCACGACACCCTCGTAGTCGGCCGCCACCAGCAAATGAGGCGTGTAGCCGTTATCGGTCGCCCAGTCGTAGATGGCGCGGATCAGATAAGGGCGGCGTGAACGGGAAGACGACATGGAAGCGCAGCAGCCTAGCGAAAGCGGACCCGCAGTTTAGACCTTCGTCACCGCGGCGGCACGACGCGCTGGAACGGTGCACGCATAAACACGCGCTGAGCGTAGCGCCGTACCGGGTCTGCCGAGGGCGGCAACTCGAGCTTGAGCTCGGCTGCACGCCAGAACAGCGCGGTCCAGGCACTGTCCACCAGCGAATGATCCAGACCGAGAAACCAGCCGCGGTTTGGGAACAACGGCGCGCTGCTGACGATCAGGTCGATCAGCCGCTTGCGTGCTGCTTTGGCAGCAGCGGGGGTCGCGGTTTCGACCAGACGTAGCGTCGGGAAGAAGTCCAGCTCGAGTCGATCCAGTGCCATCCGCAGTCGGGCTCGCTGCGCCGGCTCGGCCGGCATCATCGGCGGGTGCGGGTAGCGCTCGTCGAGGTATTCGGCGATCACACGCGCCGGATAGATCACCAGATCGCGATCGGCGAGCGTCGGCAGCGTCTGCGTGGGGTTGAGCAGCAGCAAGTCTTCGCTGATGCGTCCGGGCCGCTGGATCTCGAAGCGGGCGCCTTCGACGTCCTTCTCGGCCAGCACCAGCCGCACCCACAGGCAGGTGACCGCCTCGGCACTGCAGTACAGCGTCATGCCAGCATTCGGGGCGGGCTTATGCGGCTGTACGTATTTGCTCTTGGCGCGTAGGGACATAGCGCCTGACTGTACGGCGTTGCGTGGACAAAAGTCGACCAGCGTCGTTCAAGACCGCGTTCGGCAGCAGAAAAACGCAAAAAAAAACGCCGCCCGAAGGCGGCGTTGGTTCAACGGTATGACCGGCGTCAGTGGACGTCGCGCCAGAATTCCTTCTTCAGGAAGTAGCACAGCACCAGCAACAGCAGCAGGTACATGATCGCCTTGGGGCCGATGCCCATGCGCAGGCTCTTGCCCGGCTCGGCGGCGTAGCTCATGAAGTTGACGATGTCGCCGACGAACTTCTCGTACTCGTCGGGGCTCAGCGTGCCGGCCTGGATCAGCTTCAGCGGCGCACCATGGTGCTCGCCTTCGCCACCGTGAGCCGCCGCATCGCCATGCGCCTCTTCCTTAACCTGCCAGCCCTGCAGCTCCCACAACACATGCGGCATCGATGCGCCAGGCAGCACGATGTTGTTCACGCCCAACGGACGCGTCGTGTCGATGTAGAACGTGCGCAGATAGCTGTAGACCCAGTCCGCACCGCGGGCACGGGTTTCCAGCGTCAGATCCGGCGGCGTCTGGCCGAACCAAGCCTTCGACGGCTCGGCCGGCATCGCCGAGTTCACCGTGTCGCCCAGCTTGGACGACGTGAACATCAGGCTGCTCTTAAGCAGGTCTTCCGGGATGCCCAGGTCGTTGCCGATGCGGTTGTAGCGCAGGTACTTCATCGAATGGCAGCCGGAGCAGTACGCCATGAAGTTACGCGCACCACGCTGCAGCGAGGCCGGGTTCGACGTATCGGCCTGGTAGCTGTACGGGAGGGCTTCGGACGACGCCAGCGCGGCGCCCGACATCATCAGTCCCGCAATCGCGAGCAATACACGCTTCATTCCGTCACCCTTTCCGGAACCGGCTTGGCTGTTTCGAAGTTATGAATGAACAGCAGGCTCACGAAGAACCCGAAGTAATAGACCGAGCCGATACGCGACAGCAGCGTGTACAGCTCGCTCGGCGGCTGCATGCCGAGGTAGTTCAGCATCACGAAGTCGATCGCGAACAGCAGCGTCAGGGCCTTGGTCAGGTTGCCCTTGTAGCGGATCGACTTGACCGGGTTGCGGTCGAGCCACGGCAGCGTGAACAGGATCAGCACCGCACCGAACATCACGATGACGCCCGGCAGCGCCGACGAGAACATCGACGGCGTGGCGCGCAACATCGCGTAGAACGCGCCGAAGTACCAGGCCGGCGTGATGTGCGGCGGCGTCACCAGCGGGTTGGCTTCCTGGAAGTTCGGCTTTTCGAGCAGATAGCCACCGCCGTCGGGCGCAAAGCAGATGACGCCGACGAAGATGATCAGGAACACCGATACGCCGACCAGATCCTTGACCGTGTAGTACGGGTGGAAGCCGATGCCGTCGAGCGGGATGTGGGTTTCCGGATCCTTGAACTTCTTGATGTCGACGCCGTCGGGGTTGTTCGAGCCGACTTCGTGCAGCGCGATCAGATGCGCGACGACCAGGCCGACCAGCACGAACGGCAGCGCGACCACGTGCAACGAGAACAGGCGGTTGAGCGTCGCGTCGGCCGGGATGTAGTCACCCTGAACCCAAGTGACGATGTCCGGACCGATAAACGGGATCGTGCCGAACAGCGAAATGATCACCTGCGCGCCCCAGTACGACATCTGGCCCCAGGGCAGCACATAGCCGCAGAACGCTTCGGCCATCAGCACCAGGAAGATCAGGCAACCGAACACCCAGATCAACTCACGGGGCTTTTTGTATGAGCCGTAGATCAGGCCGCGATACATGTGCAGATAGACGACGATGAAGAACGCCGAGGCGCCCGTCGAATGCATGTAGCGGATGATGTTGCCCCAGGGCACGTCACGCATGATGTATTCGACGCTGCCGAAGGCTTCGGCAGCGCTGGGCTTGTAGTGCATCGCCAGCAGAATGCCGGAGATCAGCTGGTTGACCAGCACCAGCAGCGCCAGCGAGCCGAAGTAGTACCAGAAGTTGAAGTTCTTCGGCGCGTAGTACTGCGACAGGTGGTCGCGGTACAGCTTGGTCAGTGGAAACCGGTCGTCGATCCAGCCGAGCACACCGGTGGTCTTGTAGGGATTGGGTACGATGGCCATGTGTGGATGCCTGTTAAGCCGCGACCTGGTCTTCGCCGATGACAACGCTCGTGTCACCGTCGAAGCGGTACGGCGGAACCAGAAGATTGATCGGTGCCGGAACGCCCTTGTAGACGCGGCCCGCGAGGTCGAACTTGGAACCGTGGCAGGGGCAGTAGAAGCCACCCTGCCAGTTCGGCGCGATTTCCGGAGCCGGGTAATCGGGACGGAACGTCGGCGAGCAGCCCAGGTGGGTGCAGGACCCGACCATGACCATGATGCCCGGCTTGATCGACCGCGTTTCGTTCTTCGCGTACTCGGGCTGCTGCTGAACCGACGACTCGGGGTCGGCGACCTCGGCCTTGACCTTGGTCAGGCTCTCAATCATCGCGGGCGTCCGCTTGATGATCCAGACCGGTTTACCACGCCAGGCCAGCGTCAGCATCTGGCCATCTTCAAGGCCGGCGATGTCGGCTTTGACCGGAGCGCCGAGCGCTTTGGCGCGTTCGCTGGGTTTGAGCGACGCCAAGAAGGGCCAGACAACGAAGCCGGCGCCAACGGCACCGACGCCGGAGGTGGCGAGCGTCAGGAAACGACGACGGCCTTGGTCAACCTCGGAACCCGGGCTCGCGCCCTCGGGGCCAATGCCTTTCGGGCCAGCAGCAGCATTTTGCATAGATCTGGATTCGGTAGATGTTCGTGGCGGCGGGCGCAGAGCCGGGTTCGGCTCATGCAGCTAGCGGGCTACACCCGAAGCCCTGCGATTATAAGGTGCTGAACCGTCCGCCGTCACAAGGTTTGTGTATGGCCCGGCCCGTTGGGTGGCGCGGCGCGGTCAGCTCGCGGGTCGCAGCAGCTCTTCGAGCGGGTCGGCGCCGGTCTCGCCGCTCATGATCCGCTCCAGCAAGCCGCCAACGCGGCCGCGCAACTCGCCGACCGACGATTCGCGGACCACGCTTTTGACCTCGAGCACGCTGCTCGGATGCATCGAGAATTCGGTCAGCCCCAGCCCCAACAGCAAGCGCGTATAGCGGGGGTCGCCGGCCATTTCGCCGCACATCGCCACACTGATACCCGCAGCCTCACCCGCCTGTATGGTCATGCGGATCAACTGCAGTACCGCTGGATGCAGCGGGTCGTACAGATAATTGACCTCGTCGTCGACGCGGTCGATGGCCAGCGTGTACTGGATCAAGTCGTTGGTGCCGATGGAGAAAAAGCGCGCATGGCGGGCGATCATCGGCGCGGCGATCGCGGCGGCGGGGACTTCGATCATCGCGCCGATCGGCACCTTGCCGGCCATCGGCACGCCCTGAGCACGCAACTCGTCGCGCGAGGTATTGATGATCGCCGCTGCCTGGCGGAACTCGGCGAGGTTGCTGATCATCGGCAGCATGATCTGCATCTGCCCATGCGCCGAGGCGCGCAGCAGCGCGCGCACCTGCGTACGGAACATCTCGGGCTCTTTCAGGCACAGCCGGATCGCACGCAATCCCAGCGCCGGGTTGTTCGGCGTCGGGCCGTGGCTGCGACCGGAGTCGACCTGCTTGTCGGCGCCCAGATCGAGCGTGCGGATCGTGATCGGCCCGTTCACGGCCGATACCACGCGCGCGTAGGCGTCGTACTGCTCTTCCTCGCTCGGCTGATCCTTGCGATTCATGAACAGGAATTCGGTGCGGTACAAACCGACGCCCTCGGCGCCGTTGGCGGCTGCGACGGCTGCGTCTTCGGGCAGTTCGATGTTGGCCAGCAAGTGAATCAACTCGCCATCGCGTGATTCGGCTGGCTCGTCGCGCAGCAGCGTCAGCTTCTTGCGCGCCTGGGCCTGGCTGCGCTGCTTGCGCCGGTAGAACGCCAAGGCCAGCGACTCGGGATCGGCCAATGCATGGCCCAGCTCGCCGTCGATGATCGCCTGCTCGCCTTCGCGCATCAGACGCCGGGCGTTGTGCACGCCGACGACGGCCGGGATACCCAAGCTGCGCGCCAGGATCGCCGTGTGGCTCAAGGGGCCGCCGTACTCGGTGACGAAGGCCACCACCGACTGCTGCGACAGCAGGATGATGTCGGCCGGCGTGATGTCATCGGACACGATCACGGTCGGCTCGGAGATGCTGTCCGACTTCATCGCCAGCGCGCGATCGGTCTTCATCAGCACGCGCAGAATTCGCGTGCAAACATGCTCGACGTCGTCACGGCGGGTGCGCAGATACGGATCTTCCATCTGCTCGAACACCTCGACCAGCGCGTCGCGCGCGCGGCGCAACGCGGCCTCGGCATTGCAGCGCTGGCTGCGGATGTGGCTGACCGTGGCCTCGGTGATCGAGCGGTCGTCCATCATCAGCAGATGGGTGTCGATGAAGGCCGCGATGTCGCCGGGCGTACCGACCGGGATCTTGCTGCGCACTTCGCGCAACTGCTCCTTGGCGCGGCGCTGAGCGCCATAGAAGCGCACCACCTCGCCGTCGATATCCGACGGCGGCAAGCTGTACTCGGGAATCTCCAGATCGCCGCCGTGCAACTTTTGCACGCGGCCGATCGCGATCCCGCGCGACACGCCGATACCGGTCAGCCACAGGCTCATGTGCGGCTACCGTCGGTTTGGCGAATCGCAACCATCATCATCCGCCCTCAGGCCTCCTCGCCGAAGCGATCCGCGACCAGCGCGGAGAGTTCGTCGAGTGCGGCTTGGGCATCGTCGCCTTCCGCGATCAGGGTGATCTGGCTGCCTTGGGCGGCCGCCAGCATCATCACGCCCATGATGCTCTTGCCGCTGACTTCACGCTGATCTTTGCGCACGCGAATATCGGCGCTGAACTTCGACGCCAGCGTCACCAGCTTGGCGGCGGCACGCGCATGCAAGCCGAGACGATTGACGATGCTGACGGTACATTCCACGACGATCTCCTTAAATAGAGGCCCGAGGGCATAGCGTGACGCCCTTCTGGCCACCTTCGACCGCGGCGCGCGCCATCACATCCAGGCTCAACGTCGGGTAGTTGAAAACACGGACCAGCATCGGCAGGTTGACGCCGGCCACCACCAGCGTCGGCGTTCCGATGGCCAACTTGTTGGCAATGTTCGCCGGCGTCGAGCCGTAGGCGTCGGTCAGCATCAGCACGCCGGCGCCGGCATCGAGCCGCTCGATCATGCGGGCGCCCTGCCGCAGCAGCACTTCGGTTGCCTGGACGCGGCGCACTTCGAGCACGTCGCAGGCCATCGGCAGCGGACCGAGCATGTCGCTCATGGTCTCCAGCAACAGATGGCCGAGTTTGCCGTGGGTAACCAGCAGCACACCGACGGCAGGACCTGCCGCGCTCAAGATTGCAGCTCCCGATGTTTGTGCATGATCTGATCGGTGTGGCGGGCGAAGTGCTCCGCGAGACGCTCGACGATGTAGACGCTGCGATGCTGGCCGCCGGTACAACCGATGGCGATCGTCAGATAGGCACGGTCCTGGGCGCGGAATGCCGGCAGCCACTTTTCGAGGAAGTCGGCGATATCGGTCACCATCGCCGTCACCGGCGTGTGGCTCTTGAGCCAGGTTTCGACTTTGGCGTCGCGCCCGGTCAGCTCACGCAGAGTCGGGTCCCAGTGTGGATTGGGCAGGCAGCGGACGTCGAAGATGTAGTCGACGCCACTGGGCACACCGTTCTTGAAGCCAAAGCTGAGGAACAGCACCGACAGCTTGCCGGCCGCCTGCTCCGACAGTCGCTGGTACACCGCCTCGCGGGCGTCATGCAGATTCATGTGCGAGGTGTCCAGCGGCTCCTCGGCGAAGTTGGCAATCGGCTGCAGCAGCTTGCGCTCGAGTTGCACCGCTTCAAGCAGCGACAGCTTGGCGCTCGACAGCGGGTGCTTGCGCCGCGTTTCGCTATAGCGGCGCATGATCACATCGTCGTCGGCAGTCAGGAACAGCACGCGGACATCGACGCCTTTCTCGCGCAGCTTGGCCAGGTAGCTCGGGAAGCGGCGAATCTGCGCAGCGGTTTCGCGCGCATCGATGCCCACGGCCATGCGCTCGTAGCGCTTATCGGCCTTTTCACCGAGCGCACGCCGCAGCAGCGGCTCGATCAGCGCCAGCGGGATGTTGTCGATGCAATACCAGCCAAGGTCTTCGAACTGCTTGAGTGCAACGGTCTTGCCGGCGCCGGATAGTCCGCTGACGATGACCAACTTCATGAACGGCGCTCCTCCGACGGTAACGATGCAGGGTTGATGGCGCGCAACTGGATCGCCACAAAGTCGGCGGCCGCGTCATAGCCGGCGCGCTTCAAGCGCTGGTCACGGCTGGCCGCTTCCGCCAGCGCCGCCAAGTTGTGGCCGAGCCGGATTGGCAGCGCGATCTCCGCGATATCGGCATCGAGGACCCGGCGCAGCGTGCGTTGACCATAGACCCGATCGGGTGCTTCGGCGACATCGCCCGGCGATTGCAGCCGCAACATCAGGTCCAGCGGGCAACTGGCCAGCAGCGCGGCAGCGCCGAACATCCGGCCGACATTCAAGATGCCCAGACCGCGCACTTCGAGAAAGCCGCTCAGCAGGGGCGGACAACGCCCCTGAATCCTTCCATCGCTGCCGCGATAGAACTCGGCAGCATCGTCGGCAACCAGACGATGCCCCCGGGCGAGCAACTCCAGCGCCAGTTCGCTCTTGCCCACACCACTGCCGCCGGTTATCAGTACACCCACATCGAATATCTGGATGAAAACGCCATGCAACGTCAGCGACGGGGCGGCGCCCGGTGCGTCGACGCCCATTGCGTCGCGCGCCCTGATCAGGCGGCGGTGTAGCCGGCGAGCAGCGAGTACAGCGCGCGGTCGTCCGGGGCAGCGCGCAACTTGGCGCAGAATTCCTCGTCGGAAAACATCTCGGCGATGGCCGCCAGATGCTTCAAGTGAGCCTCGGTCGCCGCCTGAGGTACCAGCAAGCCGAACACCAGATCGACCGGATTGCCGTCATGCGCGTCGTAATCGACCGGATGCTTGAGCCGCATGAAGGCGCCAACGCTGGAGGGCACGCCGGCCATGCGGCCATGCGGGATCGCCACGCCATGCCCGAGGCCGGTGCTGCCCAGCTTCTCGCGGCCGGTCAGGCTGTTGAACACGTCACCCGGCGCGAGCGCTTCCGCACCTTTGGCCAGCAGCGCGGACAGCTCTTCGAGCGCCTTCTTCTTGCTGGTCACCGACGTGCCGGACGACACCCGCTCTGCCACGAGAATCTCACTCAATTTCATTGAATCGGTCTCCGTACGCGTCGTGTTAGCGCACGATTCTATATGAACTGGCAGTCGTCGAAATGACCTCAATACGGACGAGGCCGAGTTTGCATTGCATCTCGCGCCGCCAACAAAAAGGCCCCGCGCCGGATGGCGCGAGGCCCGGTCAATCAACCGCCTTGGCTACTGCAGCGGCATCCGTTTGACTGCCTCACGGACGTGGTGGTCGCGCAGCTTTTCCTTATGGCGGCGCGTCTGCTGGTCGAGCTTGTCGATCAGGCTGTCGATCGCGGCATACATGTTGTCATCGACCGTCGCTTCCGCGTGCAGGTCGGCGCCGCTGGCATGAACCGTTGCCTCGGCCTTGTGCCGGAGCTTCTCCACCGTCAGGACCACATCAGCATTGATGAGGTTGTCGAAGTGTCGTTCGATCCGCTTGAGCTTGGTCGTGACGTAGTCACGCAGCGGCGGGGTGAGGTCGACATGATGGCCGGAGATGTTCAGGTTCATTCGGGGTGACTCCTGGTGGGCGGATCCCGGGACGGGATCCGGTAGGTACACCGCTGGCGGCCCCCGCCGCCAACGGGGTAAAGCGAGTTCTATGCGATGGCCTTGCGCTCGTGTGAAGGTGGAATATTGAGCGCCTCGCGGTACTTTGCAACGGTACGGCGGGCAACCTGGATGCCTTCCTTCAACAGCAGGTCGGCCAGTGTCGAATCAGACAGCGGACGGGACGGGTCTTCGCCGCCGACCATGCGCTTGATCATCGCCTGGATCGCGGTCGCCGAGCAGACACCGCCCTGCGTGGTCTGCACGTGGCTGCTGAAGAAATACTTCAACTCGTAGAGTCCACGCGGCGTCAGCATGTATTTGTTGGCGGTGGCTCGGGACACGGTGGACTCGTGAATCCCCAGCTGCTCGGCAACATCGCGCAGCACCAGAGGACGCATCGCCTCTTCGCCGTACTCCAGAAAGGCGCGCTGCTCTTCGATGATGCACTGCGACACGCGCAGGATCGTTTCGTTGCGCGATTCGAGGCTGTTGATGAAGTAGCGCGCCTCCTGAAGATGCTGCTTGAGCTGCAACTGGTCGCGCGACTGGTCGGCGCGCTTGATGAAGCCCTGGTAATGCGAGTTGATCCGCAGCCTCGGTGTGTGCTCCGGGTTCAAGGACACGCGCCAGCGGCCGCTTTTCTTGGCGACGATCACGTCCGGCTTCAGGTAATCGGACTCATGCGCCTGGAATGGACGCCCCGGATGCGGTTGCAGGTTGCGCACCAGGGCCGCCCCGATACGCAGCGTCGCCACGTCCAGCCCCGTCGCGCGACGCAGCCCGGCTTCGTCACGGCGCGCCAGCAGCAACAAGTGCCCGTCGACGATGCGCAGCGCAGCCGCATGGCCGGGCGTCGCAGAGTCGAGTTGCAACAACTGAAGCCGCAGACATTCGGCTAAATCGCGAGCACCGACGCCGGGTGGGTCAAAGTCCTGGACGAGCCTGAGTACCGCCTCGACCTGCTGCGGACTGACGTTGAACTGCTGCTCGAGCCGAACGCACAGCTCCGGCCAGTTTTCGAGGTAACCATCTTCGTTGATCGCATCGATCAGGTTGGCTGCGATCTCGGCGTCACGCTCGTTGACCGGCAGCAGCTGCGCCTGAGACGCCAGATGCTCCTGCAAAGTACCGGTCGAACGCAGATTGGCCTGCAGATAGTCCTGCAGCCCCTCGTCGTCAGACCCGGACGTGCTGGGGGCATAGTCGTCGAATACATCCTGCCAGTCGGCGTCGACCGGCATGTCGTCGGGGATGGTTTCCGACGCGGTTACTTCTTCGAGTGCACCGTCGGAGTCGGACGCGGCTTCCGGCGCCGGCTCGGACGCCACGCTGTCCCAATCGGGCTCGTCGGTCTCCGCTTCGAGCATCAGGTTGGAGTCGAGCGCCTGCTGAATTTCCATCTGCAGATCGAGGCTCGACAACTGCAACAAACGGATCGCCTGCTGCAAAGCGGGCGTCATCGTCAGAGCCATCCCAGCTCTAAGCGAGAGGGACTGCTTCATTGCCTGACCCGGTCGGCTTCAATGCCGATAATCGTACGAATTTGGCGGTGCATGGCCCATTCTATACGTCGGTATGAGTCTTGCATCAAGTAGGCTAGACGCCTCTGTTGGGGCGGTGCATACTCGGAAGCTACGCAGGTCCCCAGCTTGTTACCGAGCGGCCCGCTACGCGGTACTACGCCGCCGACGAATTCCCCGTTACGGGTGGGTCCCCGTCAAAGTCGGAACTGATCGCCCAGATACACCTTGCGAACGGTTTCATTGGCCAGCACCTCCGCCGGCGAGCCCTCTGCGATGACCCTGCCCTCGGCCAGAATATAGGCTCGACCGCAGATGCCCAGCGTCTCACGCACGTTGTGGTCGGTGATCAGCACCCCGATGCCACGGCTCTTCAGGTGTTCGACAATGTGCTGGATGTCCGACACCGCCAGCGGGTCGACACCGGCAAACGGCTCGTCAAGCAGGATGAAGCGCGGATTGGCGGCCAGCGCTCGCGCGATTTCGACGCGACGACGCTCGCCGCCGGACAAGGCCTGGCCCTCACTGGCGCGAATATGGCCGATATGCAGGTCTTCGAGCAGACGCTCCAACTCGTCCATCCGTTGCGCCTTGCTCAAGCCCGGCCGTGTTTCGAGGATCGCCAAGATGTTGTCCGCGACCGACAGCTTGCGGAACACCGAAGCTTCCTGGGGCAGATAGCCGATGCCGAGCCGCGCCCGTGCATGCATCGGCAGCCGGGTGATGTCGCGTCCGTCGAGTTCGATCACGCCGCCATCGGCGGGAACCAAGCCCACGACCATATAGAAGGACGTGGTCTTGCCGGCGCCGTTGGGGCCGAGCAAGCCGACGATCTCGCCCGCCTCGACGCGCAGCGATACATCGCGGACGACGCTGCGCTTCTTGTATTGCTTGGACAAGCCGCGGGCCGACAGCACCGACTTGCCGCCGATTCCGTTCATGGCGTGCCTGCCGCCGGAGCGGCGCGATTATTGGGCTGAATCACAATGCGGACCTGTCCGCCGCTGCCGCCGGCGGCCTGGATGCGACGCTCGTTGACGTTGTAATGGATCGTCTCGCCGGTGATCTCGTCTTCGCCGCGGGTCACGCGGGCATCGCCGCTGATGTCGGCGATGCCGTTCTTGGAATCGAATACCAGCGTGCGGCCGCGAGCGGTGACCGGTGGATCGGCCGGCGTCTCGCCGCTGGCCGGCGTGCCGCTGTGAAGCAGGTGCGCCGGCTTGCCGATGATGCGGGCACGATATTCGCCGTCACCGAGCTGCTCAAGCTCCAGTCGGTCGCCGTCGAGGTTGAGCGTGTCGGACGACAGCTTCACGTCGCCGGTGTAGATCATCATGCCGTTCTTGGCCCAATCGACGCTGGTTGCGGTGACCGTGACCGGCCCGACCGGGCGCAGGCGCTCAGCGGCGCGCGGCCGCGATTCGCGTGTCGGCGACGCGTCCTGGGCCGATGCCGAAGGCACGCCGGACAGCAGCAGCGCCGACGCCAGCAGCAGGGATTCAAGGCTTGCGCGGTACATATTGCATTCTCACATTACCGAGCAGCTGCACGGTCTGTTGTTCCCAGTCGGCCTTGAGCCCCTTGGCCTGGCCGCTGCGACTGGCGCTGTCGAACTGCACGCCGGCTTCGGTGCTCAGCAGATGGCGCGCCGGGTCGACCCACAACTGCGGCGTCGTCATCGTCAGCGCCTCGCCATCCGGCCAGCTGCCGACGACTTCGACCGGGCCCTCCATCGAGATGCGCTTTTCGTGCGCCGGCGCCGAACCCTTGGGCGAACTCAAGCGCCACGGCGCCTGGCCCGCGCGCGGCACGTTCATCCGCAGTTGTTCGTAGCGCGCCGATTCGTCGTCGTAGTAGTCGGCGCTGTCGGCTTCGGCCGTGAACTCGCGCTGGCCGGTGGCATCGACTCGCGTCCATTTGACGCCGCGCAGGCTGTAACGAGGGGCTGCGGCGCCGTCGGCGACCGGCACCGGCTCGGGCTGCATGCCGCGCGACTGAAACAACAGCCACACACCCGCCATCAACGGCAGCGTCAGCCAAATCAACCAGGGCTTGATCCGGGCGAACATGCCTCAGCCGGCCATGTCGACGCTCAAGGTCGCGTGACTGCGGCCCTGCGCGTCGAGGATCAGGTCCGAAGCCTCGCGCACCGCGCCCTCGCCTCCGCGGAACGCACTGACCCAATGGGCCGCCTGCATCGCCGTGCGATGGGCATCAGCGACGGTCAGCGCGAGACCAACACGGCGCATCAGGGGCAGATCGGGGGTATCGTCCCCCATCATCGCGCACTCATCGTCGCTCAGCCCAAGGCGCTGCAGCAGCGCCTCATAGGCGGGAAGCTTGTTTTCGGTGGCCAGCACGATGTGCGGCACGCCGAGGTGCTCGAGCCGCCGCTGCATTGCCTCAGAGGGACGGCCGGAGATCACGGCGACTTCGATACCCGCGCGCAGCAGATTCTTGATGCCCAGGCCGTCGCGGACGCTGACCGCCTTGATCTCAAAACCGTCCGGTCCCAAGTACAGCTTGCAGTCGGTCATCACGCCGTCGATGTCGAAGATCACGCAGCGGATCTTGGCGGCACGCAATTGAACCTGTTCCAACGTCAGCATCAGACCACTCCTGCGCGCAGCAGATCATGCATGTGAACCACGCCGACCAGCCGGTCATCGGCGTCAGCGACCAGCAGCGCGGTGATTTTGTGAAGTTCCATCAGCCGCACCGCTTCAGCGGCGAGCCATTCCGGTCGCGCGCGACGGCCGCCCGGCGTCATGACCTGGTCGATCGTCGCCGTGCGCAGATCGACCTGCTCTTCCAGCGAGCGGCGCAGGTCGCCGTCGGTGTAGACGCCAATAATGCGGTCCTGAGCGTCGACCACGGCGGTCATGCCCAGCCCCTGACGCGTCATCTCCAGCAGCGCGACCGTCATCGGCGTACCTGGCGCAACTTTCGGCAGACGGTCACCGCCGTGCATCACATCGGCAATCTTCAGCAGCAGCCGGCGGCCCAGCGAACCGCCCGGATGCGACATCGCGAAGTCTTCGGGGGTGAAACCACGGGCGTCGAGCAGGGCCACCGCCAGCGCATCCCCCATCGCCAGCGTGGCCGTGGTCGACGCGGTGGGCGCGAGGTTCATCGGGCAAGCCTCCTGGTCGACCGCCACGTTCAGATGGACGTCGGACATCTTCGCCATCGTCGAGTTCGGCTTGCCCGTCATCGCGATCAGCGGCGCGCCCATGCGCTTGATCAGCGGCAGGATCGTCACGATCTCAGCGGTTTCGCCCGAATAGCTGATCGCCAGCACCACGTCCTGGCGCGTGATCATGCCCAGGTCGCCATGGCTGGCTTCACCGGGGTGGACGAAGAACGCCGGCGTGCCGGTGGACGCCAGCGTCGCGGCGATCTTGCCGCCGATGTGGCCCGACTTGCCCATGCCGGTAACGACGATGCGCCCAGTGCAGGCCATCATGCGCTCGCAGGCGCGGACGAAGTCGGTGTCGATCCGAGACAGCAGGCCCTGCAGGCCGTCGCGCTCGATTTCGAGCACGCGGCGCCCCATGTTCAGTACGTTTTCTGGGTTCAGGCGGTGAGGCACGGGAGCGATCGCAGCAAACGAGGTCTCCCAGTTTAGCGGGTTGGGTCCGATACGGCGCTCATCCGGCCTTGAGCCGCTCGAAGGCCTTCAGAGCGCGACCGCGGCTCTCACCCAAGTCGACCGACGGCATCGGATAGTCGTGCCCCAGTTGCAGTCGGTTGCGGGCCAGATCGGCAGGGTCGCCCATCCACGGTGCGTGGATCGACTTCTTGCCCAAGCGCGCGATCTCGGGGACCCAGCGCTGGATATAGAGCGCATCCGGATCGAACTTCTGACTCTGCGTGACCGGGTTGAACACGCGGAAATAAGGTGCCGCGTCGGCGCCGCTGCCGGCAATCCACTGCCAGCCGAGCGTGTTGTTGGCCTGGTCGGCGTCGAGCAGCGTGTCCCAGAACCAGGCCGCGCCTTCCTGCCACGGAATCAGCAGGTTTTTGACCAGATAGCTCGAAACGATCATGCGCACGCGGTTGTGCATCCAGCCGGTGGTCCACAGCTGGCGCATGCCGGCGTCGATGATCGGCACCCCGGTCTGTCCGCGCTGCCAGCGGCGCAGATCGTCGGCGTAGTCGGCCGGCTCGCGCCACGGGAAGGCGGCGTAGCGCGGGTCCATCGGCGCAACCGGCGTTTGCGGAAAGTGAAACAGCACGTGGTGCGCGAACTCGCGCCAGTAGATCTCACGCTCGAAGACTTCGGCCCCACCGGCGACGCCGGCCCCGTGCTGCTCGGCCAGCGCGCGCTGCAGGCGGCTGAGTACCTGTACCGGGCCGATGTCGCCGAAGTGCAGATGCGGCGACAGCATCGAGGTCAGTACTCGGTCGGGACGGTCTCGCCCGTCGGCATAGCCGGCCAGCGCCTCGGCGCAGAAGCGCTCCAGCCGCTGATGCGCGCCGCGCTCGCCCGGCGTCCACACGGGAGCAAATCCAGCGTCCCAGGCGATCGTCGGCCGCAGGCCCAGATCCTCGACGCTGAGTCCCTGCAAGCCGGGCACGCCGTCGAGCCGCGTCGGCGCTGGCAGCGGCGCGCGCGGCAGCCCGCGAGCGCGAACCGTGCGCGAAAACGGCGTGTAGACCCGATACGGACCACCGGTCTGCGTCTTGACGTCCCAGGGCTCGACCACCAACGAGGCATTGAAGGTGTCGACGCGCAGGCCATCGCCGATCAGCGCCTCGGCCAGCCGCCGATCGGCGCGATCTTGGGCCGGCTCGTACAAGCGGTTCCAAACCGCAACCGTCGCGCCGACCTGTTGGGCGAGTTCGCGCAGCACGGCCAGCGGCTCTCCGCGACGGATCAGCAGCGGGGCCCCGAGGGCTTGCAGATCGGCCGACAGCGCGGCCAGCGCGTGGTGCTGCCACCAGCGGCCGGCGCCACCGGGCTCGGTACCCGGCGCTTCGAAGCCGTCGATATAGACCGGGACGATGCGCTGGGCCTGGCGCACCGCATCGTACAAAGCCGGGTTATCGGCCAGGCGCAAGTCGCGCCGAAACCAGACCAGCGCCGTCGTCATGGGTCGTTGTCACCGCAGGAAAGGGCCGCGATTGTAAGACCGCTGCCCGCTGCAAAGGCCACCCCGCAGCGGCGAGGTGCAAAAACACCTCAGCCGGGCCGTCGGCATCGGCCGCTATAATCGCGCCCCATGACCACCTCCCCCTCGAACGCGCTCGACATCGTCGGCGTTCGCAAATCCTACGGTTCGCTACAGGCACTCAAGGGCGTCGAGTTCTCGATCCCGCGTGGCGAGTTCTTTGGCCTGCTGGGCCCCAACGGCGCTGGCAAGTCGACACTGATCAGCATCATTGCCGGTCTGGTCCAGGCCGATGCCGGCCAGATCGCCGTGCTCGGCCACGACACGGTCGGCGACTTCCGGCGTGCGCGCCGGTTGCTCGGCGTGGTGCCGCAGGAGCTGGTGTTCGACCCCTTCTTCAAAGTGCGCGACATGCTGCGCATCCAGGCCGGCTACTACGGTGCCGGCCGCGAAGTCTGGCCGTGGATCGACGAGATGCTGGAACGCCTCGACCTGACCAGCAAGGCCAACACGTCGATGCGCGCGTTGTCCGGCGGCATGAAGCGCCGCGTGCTGATCGCCCAGGCGCTGGTCCACAAGCCGCCGGTGGTCATCCTCGACGAGCCCACGGCCGGCGTCGACGTGGAACTGCGCCGCACGCTGTGGCAGTTCATGTCGGACCTGCATCGCCAGGGACAAACCGTGGTGCTGACCACGCACTATCTGGAAGAAGCCCAGGAAATGTGTTCGCGGATCGCGATTCTCGACCGCGGCGAGGTCAAAGCCCTGGAGAGCACGCGGCAACTGCTGCGCCGCCACCCGTTCCGGTTCTTGCGCGTGAAGCTGGCCGGCAATGCCGCGCTGCCTGAAGCACTGCGCGAACTGGTCGCCAGCGAAAGCGACGGCAGCATCGAACTGAAGCTGGAGACCGGCAAACACCCGATCGGCAGCGTGTTCGATGCGCTGCGCGACGCGGGCGTGGCGATCGAGGACGTGCAGACCCGCGACCCCGATCTTGAAGACATTTTTGTGGAACTGACCCGATGACCCCCAACCAGCGCGGCTTCGTCACGCTGCTGAAAAAAGAAGTGATGCGCTTCTGGGCCGTGCTCGGCCAGACGGTGACCGCACCGGTGATCACCGCGCTGCTGTACCTGCTGGTGTTCGCCCAAGCGCTGTCGGGCCGCGCCTCGGCCTACGACGGCATCAGCTATACCGAGTTTCTGGTGCCGGGCCTGATCATGATGACGGTGATGCAGAACGCGTTCGCCAACACCTCGTCGAGCCTGATCCAATCCAAGGTCATGGGCAACTTGGTGTTCCTGCAGATGGCGCCGCTGGGGCCCTGGGAATGGTTCGCCGCCTACGTGCTGGCCGCGCTGGTGCGCTGCGTGCTGGTCGCCAGCGCGATGTTCATTGCCACGCTGTTCTTCGTGCCGCTGCCGGTGCACCAGCCGCTGGCGATTCTGGCGATGTTTCTGCTGTCGGCCGGCAGCTTGGCCGTGGTTGGACTGATCGCCGGGATCGTGTCGCAGAAGTTCGACCATATCGCGGCCTTCACCAACTTCTTCATCAACCCGCTGGCATTTTTGAGCGGCGTTTTCTATTCGGTGCATGCGCTGCCGCCGTTCTGGTACACGGCGTCGCACCTGAACCCGTTCTTCTACATGATCGACGGCTTCCGCTTCGGCTTCTTCGGCCACGCCGACGTGCCGATTCTGCACAGCATCGCCTGGAGCGCTGGCTTTTTCGCGCTGGCGTCGGCGGTGTGCATGCGGATGCTGATCACCGGCTACAAAATGAAGCGCTGAGCCCGCCATGACCAAAACCGAAATCCAGCAACTGATCGAAGCCGGCCTGCCCGGTGCCACCGTGCGCGTACTGGGGGACGACGGCCAGCACTTCGAAGCCGAAGTGATCTACGCAGGCTTCGCCGGGAAGCTGCCGCTGGCCCAGCACCGGATGGTGTACGCCACGCTCGGCGACAAGATGGGCCGCGACATTCACGCCCTGCAACTGCGCACGCGCGCGGCCTAATCCGAGGTTCCTGGTTTGGATAAATTCATCATCGAGGGCAACGGCCCGCTCAACGGCGAGATCGCCGCCAGCGGCGCCAAGAACGCCGCGCTGCCGATCCTGTGCGCTGCGTTGTTGTCCGACGAGCCGCTGACCGTCACCAATTGCCCCGCGCTGTGGGACATCGGCACGACCAAGAAGCTGCTCGCGCAGATGGGCGTGACCGTCACGCAGACCGACCCGCATACGATCGTGCTCGACGCCAAGCCGATCACGACCTGCGTGGCGCCGTACGAACTGGTGCGCACGATGCGTGCCTCGATTCTGGTACTCGGCCCGTTGGTGGCACGACGCGGCGAAGCCCACGTGTCGCTGCCCGGCGGCTGCGCGATCGGCGCGCGACCGGTCGATCTGCACTTGATGGGCCTGGAAGCGATGGGCGCCGAGATCACGCTCGAAGGCGGCTTCATCCATGCCAAGTGCCGCAAGCTCAAGGGCGCGCACATCGTGTTCGACACGGTCACCGTGACCGGCACCGAAAACCTGATGATGGCGGCGACGCTGGCCGAGGGCGAGACGATTCTCGAGAACGCGGCGCGCGAACCCGAAGTCGTCGACCTGGCGCGCTGCCTTCGTGCGATGGGCGCGAAGATCGTCGGCGAGGGTACGACGACGATCCGCATCCAGGGTGTTACGGATCTGCATGCTGCAACGCATCGCGTGCTGCCGGACCGCATCGAGACCGGCACTTACCTGCTCGCGGCCGCCGTCACCCGCGGCCGCGTACGCGTCAACAAGACCGACCCGAGCCTGCTCGACGCCGTGCTGGTCAAGCTGCAGCAAGCCGGCGCCAAGGTGCAGACCGGCGTCGACTTCATCGACGTCGACATGCAGGGCCGCCGCGCCAGCGCCGTCAATATCCACACGATGCCGCATCCGGGTTTTCCGACCGACATGCAGGCGCAGATGATGGCGATGAACTGCGTGGCCGAAGGCGTCGGCGTGATCAAGGAAACGATCTTCGAAAACCGCTTCATGCACGCGCAGGAACTGACGCGCCTGGGCGCTGATATCCGCATCGAGGGCAATACCGCGGTCATCACCGGCCGTGAGCGCCTGCAAGCAGCACCGATCATGGCCACCGACCTGCGCGCCTCGGCCTCACTGGTGCTCGCCGCGCTGGCCGCCGATGGCGAGACGCTGATCGACCGCATCTATCATATGGACCGCGGCTACGAAGACATCGAAGGCAAGCTCAGCGCGCTGGGTGCCCGCATCAAACGCATCGCCAAGCTGATCTAGCGACGGCCGCTGCTGCGGTCTGGCGCCACGACAAGGAGCAAGCGCATGACCCAGAGCCAGGACGCAACGCACCGCCGCTTGGCGGTGCTGATCGACGCCGACAACACGACGCCGGCCATCGCCGAAGCACTGCTGGCGGAGATCGCCAAGTACGGCGTGGCCAGCGTCAAGCGCATCTATGGCGACTGGACGCAGCCCAACCTCAAAGGCTGGAAAGACGTGCTGGTGACGATGGCGATCCAGCCGATCCAGCAGTTCGGCTACACCAGCGGCAAGAACGCCACCGACAGCGCGATGATCATCGACGCGATGGACCTGCTGTATACCAACCGCTTCAACGGCTTTTGCCTGGTCTCCAGCGACAGCGACTTCACGCGGCTGGCGTCGCGGCTGCGCGAATCGGGGCTCGACGTATTCGGCTTTGGGGAACGCAAGACGCCGACATCGCTGGTGTCGGCCTGCGACAAGTTCATTTACCTGGACGTGCTGCGTGCACCCGCTGCCAGCGATCAGAGCAAGCGCGTCAAGGGCGACCCGCAGGTCAATGGCGATGCGCGCTTGCTGACCCTGCTCCGCGACGGCATCGAATCGACGGCCGACGACGAAGGATGGGCCGCGCTCGGCGGTGTCGGTCAGATCATCGGCAAGCAGGCGCCCGATTTCGACCCTCGCAACTACGGCTACAAGAAGCTCAGCGATCTGGCTGCGGCGATCACCGCGTTCGAAGTCGAACACCGCCGCCATGACGATGGCCGCAGCCGCGGCATCTATATCCGTATTAAGCGCAACGTCGCGCGCAAGCGCTAAATCGCCGCCTCACACCCTGACGGACCGGCGTGCCGGCCAAGATCCGTGTAGCGGCGTACGCTGCGGCATGAGTGCCGGACGCCGGGAGCACATCGACGATCGAAGGCCCCTCTAAGCTGGACTGCCGCCGTACTGCGGTCCGCCGAGCCCGACCCGATGTTGCCGATCCCGCCTGAGCGCCCGCGGCGCATCCGCGCAAGCCGCGCCGTAGCGGTGCTACTCGGCTGCTGTCCGATCGTCGTATCCGGGCAGGAAAGACCCGTGTGGGAAATCGGCGTGGCCGGCGGCGGCGCTTATGTGCCGGACTATCCCGCGTCAGGACAAAACCAGTCCACGGGCCTGGTGTTGCCGTATGCAATGTATCGAGGAGACATCATTCGCGCAGACCAGGATGGTGTGCGCGGCGAAGTCGATCTGTCGAGGCGGCTGCAATTCCAGATCGGCGTCGACGCCTCGTTCTCGGCCCGGTCGCGTGACAATCCGCAGCGTCGCGGCCTGCCCGATCTGGACTACGTGGTCGAAGTCGGACCGTCGCTGGAGTACCGGCTGTGGCGCAGCGGCACCCAGCAACTCGACGCCGTCGCGCAGTGGCGCGGCGCCTTCGCCGTGGGCGAGCGCGGTATTGCCGACACAGGCCATGCCATCGAGCCACAGCTGGTCTATCGGCAACGGCGGTGGCTCGGCTCTCGCGCCGAGCTGAGCATCAGCGCGTCGTCCAAGTTCGCCGATCGCCGGTTCAACGGCTACTACTACGACGTGCCGGCGGCCTTCGTCACGCCTCGGCGGCCTGCCTATCGGGCTTCAGGCGGCTATCAGCAGACAGCCCTGTCCAGTGCGATCTATTGGCCGCTGACACCCCGGCTCAGCATCGTCACGGCCCAGCAACTGCTGTTGCACGATGGCGCGGCGAACGAAGGCAGCCCGCTGTTTCGCAACCGCATCAATGTCGCGGTCGGCTTCGGTTTGGCCTATTCACTGCTGGTCAGCGAACAGGTCGCGCGCTAGGCGGCCAGCCCTTGCGCCGTCGGCGCCGCCGTGTCGCGGCAGCGCGTTGGGCAGAGTCGTGACGCGCGCTCCATCCTGTTGCGCGACATGCGCCGCCTTGCGTTTTTGCGCAGCGCTGCAGCTCGACTTATCGCTCTGTGCATAAACGCACTCCGTTGCAAGCGAGGGGTCAGCCTGAACCCTGATCACCGACCATCGACTTAAACCACCGAGTACCGTGGCCACCGGCTGCGGTTGTGCTCAGACTTGGTGGTAAATCGCGCCCGTCGCGTGCGGGTCGTAGCGCAGCGCCACCCCGCTGCGCTGTGCGTGCAGCGCAGCGCGTAGCAAGGCCGCGATCTGCTGCGCGGCCTCGGCCAGAACCAGGCCCTGCGGGCGGATGTTGGAAATGCAGTTGCGGGCCTCGTCGGTGTTGCCGACGCGCGGCGCGTAGGTCAGATAGGCACCCAGACTGTCGGGCGATGACAGACCAGGCCGTTCGCCGATCAAGCTGATGGCGATGCGCGCCTGCAAGCATTGCCCGACCTCATCAGACAGCGCGACGCGAGCCTGCGTGGCGACGACGATCGGCGCGACGCGCAGACCGTCCCGCAACGGTCGCAGCAACTGCAGCAACGGCGCGGCATGACGTTGCACTGCCGTCGATGACAGGCCGTCGCTGACGACGAACACCAGGTCGAAGGTCGAGCCGTCTGCGTCGACGCGCGCGGACGCCGCGGCCCGCGCCGCGTCGAGCAGCGGACGCGCATCCTCACGCAGCCGCCGACCCCAGTCGGGGCGCGCCAGATAGGCCGCACGATCAGCGGCTCGACTGCCCAGCGCGATCACATCCCAGCCGTCGGCCTGCAGTTGGGATTGCAGCGTCGCCACGTCGAGCGGCAGATGGACCGCGTCGCGGGCCTGTGCATGCGCCAACCCAAAGTCCAGCAGGTCGCGCGTCGACAGGCTGCTGCCGCTGCGGCCCAGCGCGATACGCGCCGACGTGAACTGACGCAGTGACTGCCAGGGATCGCGGGACACGAGCTGGCGTTGATCCGCATTAGCGGGCCCGCGGGCGTCGGCGTCGTCGGAGGCGGTCATGAGGCGGCGTGTGCAAACGCGGTTAGCGCCGGCAGCATCGGCGACTGGCGACTCGGGAGCAGACGGCCCTGCTCGTCGATCAACTGCATCTTGAGCAACCACTGCTCGAACTCCGGCGCATGGCGCAGCGACAGCGCATCGCGCAGAAACAGCGCGTCATGAAAGCTGGTGCTCTGGTAGTTGAGCATGATGTCGTCGGCGCCGGGCACGCCCATGATGTAGTTGACGCCGGCCATGCCGAGCAGCGCCAGGCAGGTGTCCATGTCGTCCTGATCGGCTTCGGCGTGGTTGGTGTAGCAGACGTCCACGCCCATCGGCAGACCCAGCAGCTTGCCGCAGCAATGGTCTTCGAGCGCGGCACGGATGATCTGCTTGCCGTCGTACAAGTATTCCGGGCCGATGAAGCCGACGACGGTGTTGACCAACAGCGGATCGAAGCGCCGCGCCACTGCATAGGCGCGCACCTCGAGCGTCTGCTGGTCGACATCGTGATGCGCGTTGGCCGACAGCGCACTGCCCTGCCCGGTTTCGAAATACATCAGCTGCGACCCGCAGGTACCGCGCCGCAAGCTCAGCCCGGCTTGATGTGCTTCGTCGAGCATGGCGAGGCTGATGCCGAAGCTGCGGTTGGCCGCCTGCGTGCCGGCGATCGACTGGAACACCAGGTCGATCGGTGCGCCGCGCTCGATCGCCTCGATCTGCCGCGTCAGGTGGGTCAGCACGCAGGACTGCGTCGGGATATCGAAACGGGCAATCAGCTCGTCGAGCAACTGCCACAGCGTCATCAGCTTGGCCGGATCGTCGCTGACCGGATTGATGCCAATGACGGCATCGCCGCAGCCGTACATCAGGCCGTCGAGCGTGCTGGCTGCAATGCCGCGCGGGTCGTCGGTCGGATGATTCGGCTGCAGCCGTACCGCAAGACGCCCCGGCAGACCGAGCGTGTTGCGAAACCGCGTGACGACGCGGCATTTGCGCGCGGCCAGCACCAGGTCCTGATTGCGCATCAGCTTGGACACGGCAGCGGCCATCTCCGGCGTCAGGCCCGGCGCCAGCGCCGCCAGCATCGCCGGCGTCGTGGTGTCGGCCAGCAGCCAGTCGCGCAGACCGCCGACGCTGAGCCCGGCCACCGGCGCGAACGAGGCTGCGTTGTGCGTGTCGACGATCAGCCGCGTCACCTCGTCGGCCTCGTACGGGATCACAGGTTCGTCGAGGAAGCGGCTCAGCGGCAGCTCGGCCAGTGCCCGCCGCGCGGCCATCCGCTCCTCGGCGGTCGCCGCCGCCACACCGGCCAGGTAGTCGCCGGATCGGGCCGGGCTGGCCTTGGCCAGCAGCTCGCGCAGGCTGGCGAAGGTGTAGCGGCGGATGCCGACGGCGTGCTGGTAGCGCATGGGGCCTAGCTTAAGCGCCGCCGATGAATCTGCCGCGTCCGGCCAGGCCGTGCATTCGCCACGCGCGACGCCCCTAGCGGTTAAAATCGCGGCCCCTCGCTTCACCGATGCCTACGATGACCGGCCTCACCCTCGCCCTGTCCAAGGGACGCATCCTCGACGAAAGCCTGCCGCTGCTCGAACACGTCGGCATCGCGCCGGCCGGCGACATCGACCGGCTGCTGCGCGTGCCGTCGACCCGCGCCGACGTCTCCCTGGTGATGATTCGTCCGGCCGACGTGCCGACCTATGTCGAGCATGGCGCCGCCGACCTGGGCATCGTCGGCAAAGACGTGTTGATGGAGCACGGAGGCAGTGACCTGTACGAGCCGCTCGATATCGGCATCGCGCAATGCCGGATGTCGGTGGCCGCCGTCAAAGGCTATGTCGCCCCGCGTAACCGCCGGCTGCGGATCGCCACCAAGTATCCCGAGATCGCGCGTCGCTTCTACGCGGCACGCGGCGAGCAGGTCGAGATCATCAAGCTGTACGGCTCGATGGAACTGGCCCCGCTCGTAGGCTTGGCCGACCAGATCGTCGATCTGGTCGCCACCGGCAATACGCTGCGCGCCAATGGCCTGGTCGAAGTCGAAAAAATCTGCGACATCAGCTCACGGCTGGTGGTCAACAAGGCCTCGATGAAAATGAAGCATGCTGCAATCCAGCACCTGATCGACGCCTTCCGCGATGCGGATGCCAAGCGGGTACGGGCGTCATGAGCCGGCTTGAAATTCTGCGGCTCGACGCCAGCGCCGCCGGCTTCGACGCCCAGCTCGACCAGCTGCTGGACCGCGCGCCCGAACAAAACGCCAGCGTCACGCAGACCGTCGACGCAATCGTCGCCGACATCCGCCGTCGCGGCGACGCCGCGCTGCTCGAATACACCAACCGCTTCGACCGCCGCAGCGTGAGCCAGGCAGCCGAGCTGGAGATTCCCAAAGCCGAGCTGGCCGCCGCATGGCAGCGGCTGCCGGCCGATTTGCGCGCGGCGCTCGAAGCGGCGGCGGTGCGCATCCGCCGCTATGCCGAGCATCAGAAGCTGGCCGACTGGGAATTCAGCGACGACTTGGGCAACCGCCTCGGCCAGCGCGTGACGCCGATGGACCGCGTCGGCGTCTACGTGCCCGGCGGAAAGGCGGCGTATCCGTCGAGCGTGCTGATGAACGTGATTCCGGCCAAGGTCGCCGGCGTGCCCGAAGTGATCATGGTCGTGCCCACGCCCAGCGACGCCGACGGCCACAGCAAGCCCAATGACGCCGTGCTCGGCGCAGCACATCTGGCCGGCGCCGACCGCGTATTCACGATCGGCGGTGCGCAGGCGGTGGCGGCGCTGGCCTGGGGCACGGCGACGATTCCGCCGGTGGACAAGATCGTCGGCCCCGGCAACGCCTACGTTGCGGCCGCCAAGCGCGCCGTGTTCGGCCGTGTCGGCATCGACTCGATCGCCGGGCCGTCCGAGATCGTCGTCATCTGCGATGGTCAGACCGATCCGCGCTGGATCGCGATGGACCTGTTCAGCCAGGCCGAGCATGACGAGGACGCGCAGTCGATCCTGATCGCGCCCGACATCGCCTATCTGGAACGCGTCGCCGAGGCGATGGAGCAGCGGCTCGCCGAATTGCCGCGCGCCGCAATCGTGCGTGCCTCGCTGGCCGGACGTGGCGCGCTGATCGCGGTCCGCGACCTGGCGCAGGCCGCCGAGATCAGCAATCGCATCGCGCCCGAGCATCTGGAGCTGTCGGTGGCCGATCCGCGCGCGCTGCTGCAGCAGATCCGCCATGCAGGCGCCGTGTTCCTGGGCCGTCACGCTCCGGAATCGTTCGGCGACTACTGCGCCGGTCCCAACCATGTGCTGCCAACCTCGCGCGCCGCGCGCTTCTCCAATCCGCTCGGCGTCTACGAGTTTCAGAAGCGCAGCAGCCTGATCGACTGCACCGCCGACGGCGCACGCCCGCTGGCAGCGATCGCCGGTCGTATCGCCGACGCCGAAGGTCTGCACGCGCACGCTGCCTCGGCGCGCGATCGCAGCTGATACGCTGCGCCGGTCTGCCCGGTCATGGAGTCCGCCCGATGAATCTGCCGAGCCGTTGCCTGCTGATCTTGTCCAGCGTCGTTGCGCTGAGCGCCTGTGAAGACGGGCGCGTCAGTGTCGAGCTGAGCGCCGACCGGCCCGCGGTGGCCGCCACGCAACAGGTGGTCGTGCAGATCGCGGGCGTCACGCTGCGCCGCACCGACGGCAGCTTGGACCGTTACACCTTCGACGATCCGCTGCGTGTCGATCTGATGCGCTTCGACCGCAACGCGTTCTCGCTGCTCGGCGCCGAAGGCCTGGATGAAGGCGAGTTCAACGGCATTCGCATCGATTTCAGCGACAGCGACCGCAGCGACACCGACAACCTGGTCGTCGATGCCAACGGCGCGCAGCGCCCGCTCGACATCGTCGCTGACGATGCCGACTTCGCTGCGCTGGCATTGAAGGTCAACGACAACGGCCGGACCTACGTGGTGCAGACGCGGCTCGACTTGCGTCTGTCCTTGGCGGCCAATGGCGACCGACGCGAGCTGCGTCCGGTGCTGCGCGCCGCGCGCGACAGCCGCGCCGGTCAGGTCAGCGGCAGCGTGCGCAGCAGCTTGATCAGCGCCAGCAGCTGCCGCCAGAACCGCAACGAAGGCGTAGGCGTGGCGATCTACGCGTTCCGCGGCCGCGACGTGACGCCCAATGATGCCGACGGCACCGAGCCGGCGCCGCTGGCGTCCGCGCCGGTGAGCCGCAGCGGCAGCAGCGGCGATTGGTCGTACACGCTGCCCTTGCTGCCGTCCGGTGACTACACGCTGGCACTGACCTGCAACGGCGATATCGAAGACGCCGCCCGCGACGACGACCTCGACTTTGTCGGTGACACACGCAGCCTGACGCTCGACGACGGCGACGAGCAGGACGAAGACTTCAACTAGACGGCGCAGCGCGGCGCGATGCGCGGCATCGCACCGGTGGCCTTCGATACGTTGGTACCGACATCGGCCGGGCCCCATCCGCCTTCGCCCGCGCCACGGGTGTTCGACTGTTAGAGACCGGCATCGCCGGGGGCAATCAGAACCAGTGGGGCACGAATCGACTGGTGTTGGAGGTAATGTCGGTCAGGCTCTCCCGAATCCCGATTCCGGCGGCCTGATTGCCGATGACCCACGACCCGATCACCGGTCGGTGGCCTTCGAACGACGGCAACGGCTGATACTGCTGGATCACGATGTCGGTCGATGCCCGTTCGGCCCACGCGTCGAGCGCCGTTGGGAACACCTGGATGCCGGCGCCCTCTCGGCCCAGTCGGGGCTTGGCGACGACCGGGCCGTCGATCAGTCGTCCATCAAACGATGCCGCCAGCAAGTTCGGATGCCCCGGGTGGCGCTTCCACAAGGCCGGCAACAGCGCCTTGGTCGACAGCAGCAGCTTCCAGGCCGGTTCGATCCACTCGGTAGGCGCTGACGCGATATGTCGCCCAAAGGGCTCGTCGAGCATCCATTCCCAGGGATAGAGCTTGAACAGCTGATCGATGGGCTGGTCTTGCAGATCGAGGAAATGCCGACCTTTCCATCCGACGTCCTGAATGTCGAGCTCGATGGTGGCGTGCCCCGCCAGAGCACAGGTCGTGCGCAGATATTCCACGTTCGCCTCGTCTTCGCGACTCGCGGAGAAACTCGCAAAGTGGACGGTCCGCAGGTCGCCGTGCCATCGCTGTTGCCAGGCTGCGATCAGCTTCTCGTGAATGGAGTTGAACTGGTCGGCCTGCGGATACACGTCCTGAAGCCAGAACCATTGGATCGCAGCCGCTTCGAGCAGCGACGTGGGCGTGTCGGCGTTGTACTCGTAGAGCTTGGGCGCAGAGCGCCCGTCGAAGCACAGATCCATACGACCCATCAGAGCCGGCTCCCTGCGCTTCCAGCTGCGTTCCACCAGTGCTGCCGCATCGGCGTCCAGCGAGAACGCGTGGTAGTCCCCCGAGGCCACCGTGTCGGCGACCATCGACAGACACATGCTGTGAAGCTCGTCGGTTGCAGCCTCCAGCTGATCGATTTCGTCCGTCGTGAATCGATAGCAGACGCCTTCGCTCCAATACGGCACGCCGTCGGAGGTGTGGTAATCGAAGCCCTGTGCTTCCAGCCGGGCGGCCCAGTGGTCGCGCGGCGGACAGACGAGTCGTTCCATCAGCTGCGAGGCGGCGTGCCCCGCCGAGCGGTGCCGCCGAATCCGTTGCGATAGCCCGGCTCGGTGGTGACCGAGCCGTGTTCGCCTCGACCACCCGAATAGCCCGAGCTGGATCGCCAATGGCGATCGCAATGGCCCGGGCCCGGATCCGCTGGATCCTGACGGCGGATCGTCTCATCGCTGGCAAACCAGGGGCCCACGACCTCGGTACCACCGGCGCTTTGACACTGTGCGGCCGAGTAGTCGCATTCGCAGTCGCGACGGTCGGTGTATCGCTTCCGTTCAAGGCTTTGGTAATTCGGTGCCAAGACGGTCGCGGTGACCAAGGCCACGCCGGCGACCGTCAGCGTCACGCCGTCGGAACGTTTCATCGACGCGCTCAGTAGGTCATGGCAGCGGCGTTGAGCACGCCGGCCGCGACGGACACGACGGCCGCGAGCAGCGCCACCGCGCCATTGTCGTTCTCGATCTGCGATCGCAGATCGCGCCACATCAGCCGCATGACGGCATAGGCGACGAGCTGCACGGCAAAGGCGACGGCACTCCAGGACGCCAGATCGGCCAGGCTGACGCTATGCGCAACCGCGCTGGCGACCGGCAGGACCAAGCCGAGGATGACGCCACTCAGACTGATCGCGGCGCTCCGATTGCCTTGCGCGATCAGCTTCAACTCCGTCTGCGGCGTGATCCATAAGTAGATGCCGACGAAAGCGACCGTCGCCAGTACGGCAAAGCCCCAATACGTCAGAAACGCAGGAAGGCTGCTGAGGTAGGACAGCATGATGTTCCGAAACAGGGGCCCGGCAAGGAGTCTGCCTGTTGCCGGGCCTGTCCGTCACCCGGAGGAATTACGCAACGCGGCCAGCCGCTCTGGCCAATCGTCACGCGGCTCGGCGCGATGCAGCGCCGATGCCGACAGCGAGGCCAGCAGCGTATCCAGATCGGCCGGTGGCAGGCCAGCGCGACGTCCCAGCTCGGCACGCCGGTACATGGCCCATTGCGTCTGCGGATGATCTGGCCCGAGCAACTGCACCAACTGTGCACGCGCCTCGTCGAGTTGCTGCAAGCCGGCTTGCGACTCACCAGCATCGAAGCGGCAGACGGCCAGCAATGCCGCCGCTTGCGCCGTGAAGTGGCTGGTGTCACCCGCGGTGCGCTGGTAGCCCTGGTAGCTGTCGCGAGCCGCGGTCAGGGCTTGATCAAAGCGGCCGGTGGCGTTGTAGATCGTCGCCAGCAAGCCCAGCGTCTCGAACGTGTACAGCGTATTGGGCGCGTTGCGATTCATCACCGCATAAGCCGGTGCTAGCACCGCTTCGGCGTCGGCGTAGCGCTGCTGCGCCAACAGGTTCAGCCCGTACAGGTTGCCGAAGCGAGCGGCGGTCAGGCTATTGGCCGCGCCGCGCTCGCGCAGTGCGGCAAGACCCGACTCGAACAGCGGATCGGCATCGGTGAAGCGGCCCATCCGCGAATACAGCGTCGCCAGGTTGGCTCGCCATTTGAACAGCGCCGTATGGTCGCGCGGGTCGACCTGCTGCTGCAGTTCGACGGTCGCTTCGCAATGCGGCACCGCGTCTTGAAACTGCGAGCGGATGATCGCGTGGTAGCAATGCGCGCGGTGCCTCGAGAGCTGTGTGCGCGCCTCGCCGACGTCACCGCGCGCGGCGTCGGCATCGGCGCGCCGCAGTTGCTCGGCGGCCGCATCGAACTGCGTGGCTTCGGTCAGGTCCTGCGCCCACCAGTAGCGGGCGCGCAGCGTGCGCGGATGCGTCGCGCCCAAGCTGCGCTCAAACAGCTCGACTGCGAGACGGTCCTGCTCCAGGGCCGCCGGGAGATGGGTCATCTCGCCGTAGATCTGGCCAATCGTGGCGCGGATCGCGGCTTCGGTAGCGGGCTGGTCGGAAAAGCGATCGCCAATTCGCGCCACGGCCCGGTCGACCGCCTCCTGAATCGTCGGATTCGGCGCACCGCCGATCCGGTCGTACGGAGAGGCCACCGCAAGAAGCTCGGTGTTGAAGAAATCGGTCACGGACTCCGCCAGCTGCGCCTGCTGGCGTGCATCGCGGCTGGCACGCAGCGCGTGTTCGTACAGCACGGCCCCGCCGACGAAGCCGATGCCGATCGCGGCCAGCGCCGCGCGGCGCCAAGGCCGCATCGCATGCTCACGTTCCGCCGCACGCCGCGCCTCGTCAGCCTGCTGTTCAGCCTGCAGCTGACGTTGATATTCGCGCCGGCGCCACGGCAGGCGGCGTAGCTGCAGCGCAAGCTCCCGGGCCGAGGTCTGACGACGCTCCGGGTTGCCGTCGACGGCCAGTGCGATGTCTTGGCGCAACAAGGCGTCGTCGACGTCCTGCTCCCAGCCTGGTGCCAGCGGCTTGCTCAAATCACCGACGACCAGCTGATACAGCAGCACGCCGAGTGCATAAATGTCGGCCAGCGCGGTCGGCGACTGACCCGTGAGCAACTCCGGTGCCACATACAGCGTCGTGCTGCCGGCGGCGCCCTGGTCCGCCACGGTCAGCGTCGGCTGCAGCGCGGCGTCCTGCGCCACCGCGAGCAGATGCCCGCTGCCGAAGTCGGCCAAGCGTGGACGCCAGCGCCCCGCGCCATCGCGGAAAACCAGCACATTGGCCGGCTTGAGATCCTTGTGGAGTACCCCGACCGAGTGCGCTGCTCCGATCGCGTCGGCAATATCGGCCAGCAGTTCGAGCCGCGTATCCAGCGGCAGCGTCGCAAGTCCGCCGAGTGACTGCGCCCAGTCGTCGAGCCGCGGGCCGCCGAACTCGGCTTCGATGAAAAACGGCGCGCGGTCGAAATTCCAGTCGATCAGCCGAACCCGATCGTCCCGATCACCCAACTGCTCCCGCAGCATCCGATACAGCGTGACTTCGCGCTTGAGCGACGACAGCCGCACGCCGTCGACGCTGAACTTGAATACCCGACGTTCGTCGAGCCGTCGGTGGCGTGCCAGCCAGACTTCGATATCGCGGTTGCTGCCGAGCGCCTCGACCAGCTCCCAATCGTCGCGACCCGGAATCGTCGCACCGGCCTGAAGGCGCGCGGCGTGGGCGCGCGACTCCAACGCCGGCTGCGCTTCAACCGGCACCGCAATTCGATAGCCCAAGCGGTGAACCGTCGCGATGATCTTCTGGTCTCGGTCGCCGAGTGCGGCGCGCAGCCGGCTGACGGCCTGGTTCAAGGCCCCATCGCTGACATGCTGGTGGCCATAGA
>Ga0255089_1000159_pt1 | contig 31864 bp, 32 predicted proteins | sample Colum_Miss_RepC__2_FD_188468 | JGI IMG/M metagenome (GOLD analysis project Ga0255089, IMG submission 188468) | Freshwater microbial communities from Columbia River, Oregon, United States - Colum_Miss_RepC_8d | ecosystem: Environmental > Aquatic > Freshwater > River | place: USA: Oregon... | reverse complement strand
GCTCCACCGCCGCAGTCGCCCACTCCTTCGCCTCCCGCTGCAACGGCAGCGGCCACCGAGACAGGCCAGCCCAAGATCAGCTCCGCTGTACTGACTTTGCCGGAGTTGCCGCCGCTGCCGCCTCCACCGCAACGCAACAGCTTGCGGATTTTGGCGGACTCATTCACGGCGTTGTTCCTGCGGCAAATGAAGCTGCGTTATGGCAGCCAGCGCTTCGGGTACTTTCTGGCGATCGCCGAGCCCCTGTTTTATATGGCCTTGCTGCGTGGCTCACGCATGCTGGCCGGCCGAGGGGGCGGCAAGTTCGGAGGAGAGGAAGGCGGCGTAGATGGATTTTATTATCACTCCATCGGCGTGATCTCCTTCTTTATCTTCATCCGCGTATTCAATAGCTGCATGGGATCGATTTCGGCAGCAAAGGGCGTCTTTAGCTATCGTCAGGTTCGCCCTATCGATGCAGTTTTGGTTGCCGCAGTCATTGAGTTGATGATGATGCTGGCACTTAAGTTTGTCATCGTATTCGTATTACTGTGGATTGGACGTCCTGTCGAGGCGGATAATCTGCTCGGATTCTTTGCCGCCATCGGTCTACTCTTTTCTCTGGCGCTCGGGCTTGGTTTGTGGGCTGACGTCTACATCACCAAGAACCAAGAAATCCGCCGATTTGTCGACATGATGAACAGGCCATTGCTTTTTCTGTCGGGTGCTTTTTTTACGATGGAACAGATTCCGGATCTGATCGCGCCCTACATCATCTGGAATCCGATTCTGCACGGAGTCGATCTTGCTCGCGGAGAAATGCTGTCCGCATATGATTCACCGGGGAGTTGGGTTTACATCGGATTGTGGACACTGTTTTCGCTGTGGATCGGCTTTGTCGCCTACCGCAAACACCTTTCTCATTTGACCAACTAATGATCAAAGTCGAGGGCGTATACAAGTCGTACAAACTGCCGAACGGCAAGCGGCATCACGTCTACCGTGATCTATGGCTGACGCTGCCGGGCAAGACCAACATCGGAATCGTGGGTCGAAATGGTGCCGGCAAGAGCACGCTGGTCCGCTTGCTTTCAAAAATGGATCAGCCCGACCAGGGTCGCATCACCTGCGAAGGCTTGATATCGCCGCCGATCGGCTTGCAATCCGGCTTTTTACCGCAGTTGTCGGGGCGCGACTCAGCTCGGTTTATCTGCCGCATCCGAGGCGATGACTACAAGACGCAGGCAGCGCGAGTCGAGTACATCCGCGCACTGGCTGATATCGGCCCCTTCTTCGACCAGCCCACGCAATCCTATTCAACCGGCATGCGTGCGCGCTTGGCCTTTGCGATCAGCATGGCCTACGACTACGAGTATTACCTGATCGACGAACTCACCGGTGTCGGTGATGAGTCTTTCAGACTCCGATCTGATGCTATTTTTCAAAGCAAACGCGGTCGGTCTAGCATTATCCTGATCAGCCACAGTCTTGAAACGCTTCGCCAGTGGTGTGATGTCGGGCTGTATGTTCACAACGGTACTGTGAAGTACTTCAATGACATCAATCAGGCAATTACTGAATACAAGAAGGAAACCGCGTGAAGGGCCTTATTGAAGCACCAATGCGACTGCTGAAAAGCATCGTTGATTATATTCGCGGACACCGGGCATATTCGACACTCGTCCTGTTGCCCTGCTTTTTGTTCGCGATTTATTACGGGTTCATCAGCACCGATCGGTACGTGAGTGAGGCTTCGGTACTGGTTCAGAATGGATCGGCCTCGACGGCTCCGTCGATCGCACTCAATGTGCTAGGACTCGGTGGTGGCAATGCCCTGCAGGACGCGCTGCTGATTCAACGCTTTATCGAGTCGCCGGCGATGTTGGATTACCTCGAAACTGAGGTTCAATTACGCGCGCATTATTCAAGCGATGCATCCGACTGGTTTTCCAGGATGTCGCCGACGGCATCGAAGGAAGACTTCCTTGCCTTCTATCTCGACCGCGTTACGACGGAAATCAATGAAGAATCGATGACCATCGAGTTGGCGGTGCAAGGGAGTTCTCGTGAGTACGCCCAGAAAGTCGCGTCCGCAATCGTCAAACGCTCGGAACAGTTTGTAAACGAAGTGAGCCAAGCCTTGGCCCGCGAGCAAATCGACTTCGCTCAGCGCGAATTGGAATCGGTCTACGAGCGGCTTAAGAAGGCATCCGCGGATGTCATTGACATTCAAGACAAACGGAACATGTTCAGTGCGGAGGTCGAGAACGAAACGCTGACCCGCATTATCGGTTCGCTTCAAGGCGACCTGGCGCGCGAGCGAACCACGCTGAAGGCACTGACCACCTACCTGAGCGAGTCAGCAGCCGAGGTTGTTGCCACCAAGACCAAAATCGCAGCCCTGGAACGGCAGATTGCCCAGGAGCGCGACAAGCAGGTCGGTGGACTCGAGGACAAGAAGATCAATCAACAGATGCTGGACTTTCAGGAAGTCAAACTGAATCAGCAGATCGCCGCCGATATCTACCAGACGGGTGTGCGTACACTGGAAACAGCACGCATTGATGCGACCCGCAAGGTCAAGTTCCTGGTGCTGATCTCTCCGCCGACGATGCCGGACAAGTCGACGGAGCCGGAATCGCTGTACAACGTGGCGACGATTTTCATTGTGTTGAATCTGCTCTATGCGATCGGCGGCCTGATCATTGCCACGATTCGCGACCATCAGGAATAAGAAGCATGCGTACCCGCCATTTGGTTTTCATCGCGAGCCTTGCGGCCATGTTGGGCAACCCGGCATGGGCTCAGACTGCCCCTCCACGCCTTGCGCCTGCCTCAAGTAGCAGTGCAGCGCCAGCGCCGGCCGGTGTCGCTCCTCGGGCCGGCACCGTCAATCTGCCAACGCCGTCTGACTTCGATGACTTCGCAACGACGACGGGGGTGACGACCGCCTCTCAGATCGTCGAGACCACGCTCAGTACGAATCCGGTCTTTGGCCAGGTCTTGTTCCAAGGCAATTTTGCGCGGGAGTCGTTCAAAGGCTTCAATCCCAACTACATCATCAGCGTCGGCGATACGATTGCGCTGCGGATGTGGGGTGCCGTCGAAAACCAACTGGAATTGACGGTCGACGCCCAAGGCAATGTATTTGTGCCCAAAGTGGGCCCGGTTCAAGTTGCCAACGTCCCCAACGAACGGCTCAACGAGACGGTGGAAAACCGCATTCGCTCGGTATTCAAGGCGGACGTCGGCGTTTACGCGACGCTGGCAGCCGCCGTACCGGTCAAGGTATTCGTGTCGGGCTTCGTGCAACGCCCTGGCCTCTACCCAGGCTTTGCATCGGATTCGATCCTGACGTTTCTCGATCGCGCCGGCGGCATCAATCCAAAGACAGGCAGTTACCTGGACGTCCGACTGCTGCGCGGCGGTCAGGTCGTCAGCCAAGTCGATCTGTATCGGTTCATGACCGAAGGGTTCCTGCCAGCCCCCCAGCTCAAGGATGGCGACAGCGTGTTCGTCGGGCCGTCTGGGCCGAGCGTGAAGATATCGGGCCTCGTCACCAACACGGCTCAGTTCGAGTTCAAGCCCGGGACCGTGATCCGCGACTTGCTATCGATTGCCGGCATCAGCGGGCGCGCCACTCACGTACGCCTTGCTCGCAACGTCGGCCCCAAGCGCGACGCGTTCTACGTCCCGGTCAACGATCCATTTCTCGATACCGAGGCCAAGACCGGCGACGAGATCGAAGTGACGGCCGACCGGCTGGTAAAGCAAATTGCCGTCGCGGTAGAAGGCGAACATGAGAGCGCTGGTTTTTACGTTTTGCCCTACGAGGCCACGCTGGCCGACCTGCTGAAGCAGATCCAGTATTCCGCCCAGTCCAACAGCGCCGGCCTACAACTGTTTAGAAAGACGGTTGCCGAGCGCCAGAAGCAGGTTCTCGATGAGACACTGCAGAAGCTGGAGCAATCCGTGCTCAACGCCAGATCCTGGACGCCGGAGGAAGCAGAACTCCGGTCCAAGGAGGCGGCGCTCGTGCTGCAGTTCGTCGAGCGCGCGAAGTTGATCCAGCCCAAGGGCCAAGTTGTGTTGTATGCGGGCGTCGACCCCAGCACGATTGCGCTCGAAGACGGCGACGTGCTGCGCATTCCACGCGTCAGCAACGTGGTGCAGGTCCACGGCGAGGTGTATTTGCCCAACTCGTTCATCTGGCGCAAGCGGCAGGATGCGGGTGATTACGTTGAGCAAGCCGGCGGTGTGCTCCAGAGGTCGTCGAGCGATAGAATCCTCGTGATCAGTCCATCAGGTGAGATCACGCAGGGCTCCGGCACTCTGGTCAATCCGGGAGACGAAGTACTGGTGCTGCCGACCGTTGACAGCAAGAAGTTCCAGTTCTCGAAGGACATCATCCAAGTCATCTACCAAATCGCGATTGCGGCCGGTGTCGTAGCTAGGCTGTAATATCGACCGTCAATCTACAATCAAATAAGAAGGGATCAATTGATGGAAACTCAGTCCAGCACGATGGACATCGCCTGCAAGATCGTGGTCGCGGCGCTTGAGTCGAAGACGCTGTCTTTGCAGCCCGACCCCCGCGTGCGGCAGAACACGCTGGATCATGATGCAGCCCAGATCGCCCGCGCGTTCACGCTGATCCACGACGCCGTTTTCAACGAACACCGGCGTATCTCCGGACAGAAGTGACCCGACTTCGCAGTGGCCTGAGTTGCCAACCAACGGGCGACGGCTGTACAGGCTGGTAGGGGATGCCGCTATCGGGGATCGCGCCCTCCTTACGCTCCGTACTTCGGCATAGCCTCGCCCGCCTCGATCACGGGGCGCTTGGTTTTATTGTCCGGTGGTGGGTTGGGCTGATTATTCTGTTGTTCAAGCCGTTTGCCCGATCGGGCGCCTTGCCCCTGCGCCCGTTACGCGGTCTGGAAGAACATCCCGAGTACGAAGAAGGGCTGCCACTGGAACCAGTCGGGTCGGCCTGGGTCGCCATCGATGCCGATCCATGTTTTGCCGTCGCGCTGCCATGGTGGCGCCTCCCACGGGGCTGGTGTCGCGTTCGGGTGTCGGTCGATGCGCTACGAGGCAGCGGCTGCGTGAAGCTGTATCGAGACAGCCGCGGGGGGTTCAGCGAGCGCACTCAGGTGTTGTTGGGTATCGCAGGACACCGCGGCGAAATCGAATGCGTCTGCTTCATGCCGCTGGGCTTGCGCCGGCTGCGTTTAGATCCGACCGAGCACGCTGGCCCGTTTAGCTTGGGCTGCCTTTCGATTACCTCTCTAGGCCTCGCGGACCAGTTCATCCTGACGCTACGTGGCATCTACCGCCGCACACGTCACCGTCTTTCACCTCTTTACTGGCAGCTTCGTGGTGTGGCCAATCGCCCCCTGCTGCAGCCCTATCAGCGCATCGTTGACTACCGCGATTGGGTGAATTCTGTCGAGCCCACCGAAGACGATTGCGATCGGATGGCGATGAAGGCGGCCAAAGAGGAAGGTCCTACATTCTCGATCGTAATGCCGGTCTATAACCCCGAGCTTGCGCAGCTGATCGAGGCCATCGCGTCGGTGATGGCACAGACCTATCCCCACTGGGAACTGTGTATCTGCGATGACGCATCAACCGAACCCGATGTCTGGACCCAGATTTCCGAGCTGGCGGAGCGGGAGCCCCGGCTCAAAGTTCAGCGCCATGTCGTCAACGGTGGTATTGCGCGTGCTTCATCCGCCGCGCTGACATCGGCGACCGGGGACTACATCGCGTTCCTCGACCAAGACGACACCCTTGCGCGCTGGGCACTGGACCGTATGGCCCGTGCGCTTCGACAGTTTCCTGAAGCCGCGTTGCTCTACTCCGACGAGGATAAGATCGACGAGAACGGTCAGCGCTGCGAGCCGCATTTCAAGCCGGCGTGGAATCCGGACTTACTGCACTCAATCAATTACTTCGGACATATGCTGGTCGTTCGGCGCGATTTGGTTGAAGCGGTCGGCGGCTTCAGAGCCGGATTCGACGGCAGTCAAGACTACGACCTCGTGCTGCGCTGCGTTGATGCCATAAGACCGGATCAGATTGTTCATGTACCCGGTGTGCTCTATCACTGGCGAAAGTCACACGGCTCGACCGCCCAAGTCCTCGGAGCCAAAGCCGGCGCACATCCGAGCGGGATCGCTGCGCTGAGTGAGCACATGGCGCCGATCGGTGCCCACGTTTCTGACGGGCCGTTTCCGACCAGTTATCGGGTTCGGTACCCAATGCCGTCGCCCGCCCCCCTCGTGTCCATCATGATTCCGACGCGCGACGGGGGTGATGCGCTTGAGCGCTGCATCGACAGCATCCTGAGGCGCACGCTGTACCCGGCTTACGAGATTCTGATCATCGATAACCAGTGCGCGGACCCCCGCACGCTGTCGTTGTTGTCGCGCTATCAGCTGGATCGTCGTGTTCGCGTGATTGGCTACGACGCTCCGTTCAATTTTTCCGCGGTCAACAATCTCGGAGCAAAGGAAGCGATAGGCGACGTCCTATTGATGCTCAATGATGACGTCGAAGTTCTGACAGGTGACTGGCTCAACGAGATGGTTCCGCGGCTTTACCAGCCCGGTGTCGGCGCTGTCGGTGCCAAGCTGATGTACCCCGATGGACGCATTCAACATGCAGGCGTCATCCTTGGGGTCGGCGGCGTCGCCGGCCACAGCCACAAGTACTATCCGCGCCACCATTTGGGTTACTTCGGCCGGCTGGTCCTGCCACAGACCGTCTCCGCCGTAACGGGCGCCTGTTTGCTAGTGAAGAAGGCCGACTATCTAGCGTTGGGGGGCCTGGACGAAGTCAATCTGGCGGTGGCGTTCAATGACGTGGACTTTTGCTTGCGGTTGGCAGAACGCAAGCTACGGACCGTGTGGACCCCTTACGCCGAACTCCTGCATTTTGAGTCTCTGTCCAGAGGGCAGGAGGACACTCCCGAAAAGCGGCTGCGCTTCGCCGCCGAAGTTCAGTACATGAAAACCCGTTGGCGTGATCTGCTGCTGCATGACCGGAGCTACAACCCGTGCCTGACGCTGGAGCACGAAGACTTGTCACTGTCTTTGGAAGCGCCCCATTACCTGCAACTCGACGCACGCTGATCCCAACTTGACCGCCCAAACCACCCAAGCTCCACCCGAGCTCGACCTCTCCAAGCTCGATAACACGGGCTTTCTTCGCATCAACTGGCCCGGCCCGCCGCCCGCCGAACGGACGCTGATCGTGCTCGGCGTGGCGCGCAGCGGCACGACGATGGTATCGGGCGCTCTCCATCACCTCGGCATCGATATGGGCATGGGCGGTAAGCCCAATACCGTCTACGAGGACGTCGCGCTGAGCGAGGCGGTAGAAGGCAAGGACACGAACCGCCTCAAATCTCTAATCGCACAGAAGAACGCTGAAAGGAAGGTTTGGGGCTGGAAGCGCCCATCGGCCTATGAGCACATCGAGCGCGTCAAGCGTCAGTTCCGCAATCCCGAGTTTCTCGTGATTTTCCGGGACGTCTTCGCCATCGCGAACCGCAACCGAATCTCGGTGCGCAGCGATCTTCTGGCCAACATGGCTCACACGGTAGAGCAGTACCGTCAATTGATGGCCATCATCTCCAAGAGCAACGAGCGAATGGCGTTGATCTCCTATGAGAAGGCGATGCTGAATCCGGGACGCTTCGTGGGGCAGTTGGCCGCCTATGCGGGTGTTTCCGACCAGAAACACATTCGAGCCGCACGCCGCTTCGTCCGCGAAACACCGGCCGATTATCTGATGACGTCGCGCACCTGGGGAGGATACGGCTTCCTAGACCGCGCAGAAGCCAGCTTCGTATCAGGATGGGCCATGATGCGAGGCACCACGGAACCCGTGTCGATCGACGTCTGGATCAATGACCAACACGCAGGAACGGTGCTCGCAAACCAGTTTCGCAAAGACTTGGCACAGAAAGCTCACCCCACCGGCGAATGCGGCTTTCGGCTGGTGTTGCCCGACGACCGTCGACTCAAGGAAGGTGACGTGGTCCGCGTGCGCATCAAGGGCGAGGTTAAGGACATCAACAACAGCCCCCGAACCTACGTCGGCAAGGCCTAGGCTAGCGCCCACGGCGCACGCACGACGTAGCGCTGGCAACGATATCCCTGTCTGAGAAAGGCCATGTCTGAGTTGCCGCAACCACCATCGTTTCTGTTGCTTTGCTCGACCGGGCGCGCCGGCAGCACGCTGACGATGCGGATTCTGTCGCAGCACCAGGATGTCATGGTGCGTGATCACTTCCCATACGAAACACGATTTCGCCAATACGCCGAAGCAGGCGCACTCAACGGCAGCGTCAGCGTCAGCCAGGCGCCCGAACCGCATGGTCCGGTGGCCTACGCCCCGTGCCAGGGTGAAGACCAAGAGGCAATTGAATGGATTCGGGAACAGGGTGCCCGGCACGCACCTTCAGCCGGCGCCGCCCTGGCTTTTTACAAGCACCTGGCCGACGCACAGGACAAGACCGCGCCGAGATGGATCGCCGAGAAGGCCATCGGAATCAAACTCAGCACGCACCTGCTGGAAACCGACCCGCAGTGCCGCGCTCTGTTTCTGTTCCGCGACCCGCGCGACGTTTACTTTTCCATGAAGGCTTTCAACCGCAAGGCGCCGTACTCCTCCGGCTTTGGCGAGACGAACGGCAACGAGGCCATGTTTCGCAGCATCGTGTATTCGTGGCGCCGGTTCACGCAATTGCGCCAAGCATTTCCTGGGCGCATCTACCGGTGCAACTACGAATCGATCACGGCAGGGCGTGCGGCCTACTTTCAGCGCTTGTTCGAATGGCTCGGCGTCCGTAACGACTTACCGTATCTGCGGCAGATGCTCAGACAGGCTCTCGAGCGCGATCCACTGACCGAGCATCACAGCACCACCGAATCCGCAGAGCAGTCGATCGGGCGATGGCAGACCGAGGCGGACGACCAAGACCGCGCGCTGTTTCTGTCGTTCGCGTCGGATATCGCGGCGATGGGCTACGACGTTTAGCCGCTGCGCTGTCACGGATGACGCCGATCAGCTCCGCCTTGGATTACGTGCGCGCCACCGGCGGGCCAATCACGACGTATGCGACGTCGCAGTCCTATCGACGCCGCCCTGCAAGGCTCTGGAACCAAGCGATTGCACCCCAGTTCGCGGCGCGCTACGGCCAACTCGACGCGGTGCTGGGCTGGCAAGGCTTAGTGAGGTTCAGCGAGGCCACCGTCGTCGGCGACGGGTATCTGTTCACGTCCGACGGCACCCTGATCAGCGATTCGATCCCTGGTGGGCCTCACGCGCCGTGGCCCACCAACCAACGCGCTGCACACGAGCAATTCGATCGATTGGGGGCGAGCACACAAGCCATCACCAGCGAGCGCCCTGCCCTGTTACTGCGTCAAGTCGGCGCTGGCAACTACGGACACTGGTTGATGGATGCGCTGCCCCGATTCATCGCGGCACAGCGTGCATTACCCGAGCTTGACGCGGTGTGGGTCCATCCTCGCAATCTGGATCTTGCGCAGCGAACGCTCCAAATGATCGCGCCTGGGGTCGCCGTCAGGCCCCTCGCCGATAGCGTACGGTTTGCTCACTTGTGGTGGCCGGCGCTTTGCAGCGATCCACCGGCCGTTCACAGTCCGGCCAGCGTTCCTGATCTGCGGCGTGCCTTCGCTGGTTGGGCTCGCAGGTCTGCATCGCCCCGGCGCCTGTTTGTCGGACGCGATGATGTCGGCAATCGACGGCTGACCAATGACGACGCGGTGTGGACGGCGCTGGAGAAGCGAGGATTCACCCGAGTCAACTGTGGTTCGATGTCGATCAGCGAGCAGATCGATACCTTTTTCGGTGCCGATATCGTCGTGGGAATTTTGGGAGCTTCGCTGACCAATGCCCTATTCAGTCACAGTCTGAAGCGATTCATCGTGCTGTGCCCGTCCACGATGCCTGCGCTGTTCTACTGGGATCTGGCGCACCACTTGTCGGTCGACATCGATCTGATCTTTGGCCGCGCGATCGACGCACATAATCCGACCGGCAGTGACTTCGAGTTGCCCATTTCCGTGCTGGAGCAGGTCCTGGACTCAACATGCTGAATCGCAGTCGCAGCGAAAGATCGTTCGGTATCGTGGTCGTGTGTTACGGACCGCCAGCCGATCTCGCCGATCGCCTCTCCCGCCTGCTGGACCAAACGCCCCACTTGGTACTGGTCGACAACGGACCTGCAGAGGAACAGGCGCAACGTGGCGCCGGGTACGCATTCTTTGCCTGCGACCGCTTCACCTGGATTCGGAATCCGCGCAATGAGGGCATTGCCAAAGCACTGAATCAGGGTGTCAGACATCTGCAATCGCTCGGACTGCATTGGGCACTGACGCTCGACCACGACAGCATGCCGATCGGCAGCATGATCGACACACTGCTTGACCAAGCCGATCAAGCGGCACACACCGACGTCGCCGCCTTTGTTCCGCGGGTGCGGTACCAGTTAGCTGACGTCGAATGCCGATGGCCGGTTACATCGGGCCGCTGTCGGCTGCGATTCAAACTGACATACGCCAACCGAATGACAGGGCCGACCGCTGTTGATCTGGCCATCAGCTCCGGCATGTTGCTGAGCGTAAAGAGCTGGGCCGAGATCGGCGGATTCCGGGAAGGCCTTTTTATGGACTTGGTCGATACCGAGTACTGCTTGCGCGCTCGCCATCATGGTCAACGGATTATCGCCGTGCCCCGCGCGGAGCTACAGCATGCGATCGGGAACATGGAGCGGCGATCGATGCTCGGCCTACTGAAGGCGTACCCCACGCACCATGCAGCGATCCGCCACTACTACCTCGCAAGAAACCGAGTGTTTCTGTGGAAGGCACACGGCCGACGCTTTCCGAGTTGGGCCGCTTACGAGTTGATCTCAGGCGCGAAGCTGCTCGCCAAGTCACTCGCGTACGAACCAGATCGCTGGACCAAGCTCAAGGTGACGGTCCGCGGCACCTACGATGGCTTGATGACTCGAGTACCTCCGCTACAGGGTGGCGGTGCTGCGGCAACGCGTCGCGACTAGCGATGCATCGGAATCCTAGTCGGCAATCTCGCGGAGATAACGGCCATAACGGGTTTTGCCGAGTGATGCGGCGCGCGCCAACAGGTCTTCGCGGCCGATATTGCCCATGTTGTAGGCAATCTCTTCGGGGCAACAAATCAGCTGGCCCTGACGCTCCTGGAACACCTGTATGAAGTTGGACGCATCGAGCAGGGCTTCCGGCGTTCCGGTGTCGAGCCACGCAAAGCCGCGGCCCATTCGTTCGACATAAAGCTGTTGCCGCTGAAGGTAGACGGCGTTCACATCGGTAATTTCCAGCTCGCCTCTGGCCGAGGGCTTGAGCTTTTGCGCGATCTCAGTGACCTCCGCGTCGTAGAAATACAAACCGGTGACCGCGAAATCGGATTTCGGATGCTTGGGCTTTTCTTCGAGACTTACCGCACGGCCAGTGGAATCAAACTCGACGACACCGTAACGCTCCGGATCTCTCACTTTGTACGCATAGACCGTGGCGCCCGTGGTCCGCATCGCGCCTTCCAGCAGCAACTCCTGAAGGCCGTGACCAAAGAACAGATTGTCGCCGAGCACCAATGCACAGGGCTGCCCCTGCAGGAAGTCGCGGCCGATGACGAAGGCCTGAGCGATGCCGTTCGGACGTCGCTGAATCGCGTACTCAATCTTCAGCCCAAACTGACTGCCATCGCCGAGCAGGGACTGGAAGTGGACTCGGTCGCGCGGCGTGCTGATCAGCAATACCTCGCGAATGCCCGCGAGCATCATCACGCTCAGCGGGTAGTAGATCATCGGCTTGTCGTAGACCGGCAGCAACTGCTTGCTCGTGGCGATGGTCATCGGATGCAAGCGGGTACCGGAACCACCCGCGAGGATGATTCCCTTGCGCGGCGGCACTGTTGAGGCGATCGGCTTCAAAACTTCTCCAATTCGATTTGGCAGTAAAACGCGAGATTAGGGATCAGAGTTCAATCGGCCGCTCGAACGCATGCAGCGGCCAAGACTGCAGCGCTGCGCAGCAGCGATCAAGCCTCAGACGGCGCTTCGATGCTGGCTTTCTTGCTACGAAGCAACGGAAGCGAGACCGAACGAAAGCGAACCAAGGAGCGGTAGAGGCCGACATAGCTGAGGGCAAACAGGCCGCAGCACAGCATCAGGCTTTGAGACTCATCCCAGAACAACAGCGCAGGAATTGCACAGGCGATCGCCAGAAGCCAGATATGCGCCGAGGTCGTCGAACTCCGCAGTACCTGACGCCGTACCAGATCGGTCGTCACGTCGACACGCGGGACAACCCGGAAGTACACCAAGTTGTGCAGGTGTAACCGGTCCGCCGTTCCGGGGGAGATTTTTTGAATGACGACCCGGCGATAGGCAGAGTAAACCGTCTCCCACACCGGATACATGACCAGCAGCATCGGGAACCAAGGGGATACATCGGGATTGCGTGACACGAGCATGATCGACAGCACGGCTATCAACATGCCGGTGAAGTAAGCCCCGCCATCACCCATGAAGAGGCGGCCAAACGGGAAGTTCCAAACGAAAAAACCGAACATCGAGGCAGCGCCCACGGTAGCAGCGCACATGACGAACGTATCGTCGACCTGAAATGCAACGGCCGCCAAACTGCTCAACACGATCATGGCGATAAAGCTGCTCAAACCGTTGCAGCCGTCAATGATGTTGAAAGCGTGCGACACACCAGCCACAGCAACCAGCATGAATCCGAAGCCGACCGCCGGATGCAGCAGCAGCAGATAATCAAGCGCATCGATACCCAGGCTGAGCAACGAGACATCAAGCAACCAGTACGCGAGCGCGGCAGAGATCATGGTCACCAGCAATCGGATCATGGTGCTGACCGATTGGGTAAAGTCCTCAAGGAGCCCAATCAGTAGCGCAGGCATCAAAGAGAGCGAGAGAACAAAAAATACGTCTGTCTGATAGTTGCCCAACCAAGACAACACCGCCCCACCAGAAAAAAATCCAGCCGATACGGCGATGCCGCCCAGCCGAGGAACACAGTGATCGTGGCTCTTATATTGAGCTTGGTTGCAATCGACGCCGATCCCAAACGCACGAGCGCCCAAGATGGTGACGTAGCCGACGATTATCCCCAGCACGGTCGCTGCGGTAGCCCCAATGAGCAGCTCCACTCCCACCCCCAAATCCCTCAATCGTCGACGACGGCCGGTTCGCGGCCGACCCCAGGCATCAGTCGTCACACCTTCGATGATAGCAGAGCGCCCTACTCACACCTATGACGACGCCGTCACTCTTTCGCCTCACGACCTAGCAACTTTCTCGCCATGGCGCGTCCGACCCTGCACCGGCTAGCAAGCCACCGGCACCCACCATGGCCTGTTGCTGGGGTTGCGATATCGATCCAATCGTCAAGCCGTGCACCACCGAAGAAACAAAATACATCGAATCGAGTGTGGCGCAGGACCGAGCCAATAATCGACTCAATTCGTTAACCAATTTGATATCCCACTGGCGGTCGTTGAGCACACCGGAATAAAATCTGGCGGGAATTGACAATAGACATTGATTCCCGTAATAAAACCAACGCATTCTCCCAAAAAACTGGATTAATAATGCCTTCCTATAACGATCTGTTGAAGCAAATTGAGTCATTGACCCAGCAGGCTGAGGAACTGCGCAAGCAGGAAATCGCAGCGGTTATCGCCGAAATCAAACAAAAGATGCATCAGTACGGGCTGAGCATGTCCGACATAACCGACGGTCGTGGCGCAATCCGTTCGGTTAAGAAAAGCATGTCCAAAGGCGCGAAGGTCGCCGCAAAATATCGCAATCCGGCATCGGGTGAGACTTGGTCGGGCCGCGGCCGCACGCCTAAGTGGCTGGCAGAAGCTGAATCAGCCGGCAAAAGCCGCGACTCCTTTGCCGTGTAACGGTGCCGCAGCAGCTTTGCTGATGTAGCCTAAGTCTCGTTAGAGGCGCGGAGAGCCATGACGGTGTCGGCTTGTTCGACTTAGACTGTTCACGTCCACCTCGAATTATCCCTCATGACTCTTATCGTGACCGGCGCCGCCGGCTTTATCGGATCCTGCGTCGTACGGCAGTTGGTCGCCGAAACCGACGAGTTGGTGGTCAGCGTCGATGCGCTGACCTATGCGGGCAACCCGCTGTCCTTGGGCGGTGCGCAAGCATCGCCCAAGCACCGCTTCGAGCACGCCGACATTCGAGACCAGCCTCGGATGCAGGCCATTTTCGAGCAATATCAACCGCGTGCGATCCTTCATCTGGCCGCCGAAAGCCACGTAGACCGGTCCATTCATGGGCCTGCAGAGTTCGTCAGCACGAACGTCGTCGGGACGCTGACGCTGCTGCAGGTTGCGCTCGATTACTGGCGCGGTCTGCCAGAACCTCGTCGTAGCCAATTCCGGTTTCAGCACATCAGCACCGACGAAGTGTTCGGCTCGCTGTCTGCTACCGACCCTGCGTTCGAGGAAACCACGGCCTACCAGCCCAACTCGCCGTATTCGGCCAGCAAGGCAGGATCGGATCATCTGGTCAGGGCTTGGCACCATACGTATGGTTTGCCGACGCTGATGACCAACTGCAGCAACAACTACGGGCCTTACCACTTCCCGGAAAAACTGATCCCGCTGATGATTCTGAATGCCTTGGATGGCAAGCCGCTCCCGGTTTACGGAGACGGCCAGAACGTGCGCGACTGGCTCTACGTGGAAGACCATGCCCGCGCGCTGCGGCTGGTACTGGAAAAGGGCCGTCCTGGCGAGACCTATAACGTCGGAGGCGCAGCCGAGCGCAAAAACATCGAAGTCGTCGATACGCTCTGCAACATTCTGGATGAATTGCACCCGCAGTCCGGTCCTCATCACCGCCTGATTACCTACGTAACCGATCGACCGGGACATGATCGGCGCTACGCGATCAATTTCACCAAACTGGAATCCGAACTCGGCTGGCGGCCCCAGGAAAACTTCGAAACGGGACTGCGTAAAACGGTCCAGTGGTATCTGGATAATCCGGAGTGGGTCCAGTCGGTCCGCAGCGGCGAGTATCGAAACTGGCTCGAGATGAATTATGCGGGGCGAACACAAGCGGCCTGAAGCCCGCCCCACTTCGTCGTGCTCCGCCAACCACCCTGATACCCCATTCGATGAACGTCCTTCCAACCGCCATTCCTGATGTCGTGATCTTTGAGCCGAAGGTTTTCGGCGACGCCCGCGGATTCTTTTTTGAAAGCTTCAACGCAAAGGTGTTCTCGGAGGCGACGCGTACGAGCGCCGAGTTCGTCCAGGACAACCATTCTCGATCCACACGAGGTGTACTCCGCGGGCTCCACTATCAGATCGTGCAGCCCCAGGGAAAACTGGTGCGTGTGGTCAGTGGCGAGGTGCTCGACGTGGCTGTCGATCTCCGGTGCAGCAGCAGCACGTTTGGCCGCTCAGTCGCGGTTCGTCTGTCGGGCGACAACAAACGCCAGCTTTGGGTCCCGCCCGGCTTTGGCCACGGCTTCGTGGTGCTGAGCGAATCGGCCGATTTCCTGTACAAGACAACCGACTTCTATGCGCCGGCGCATGAGCGCTGCATCGCTTGGAACGATCCCGACCTGGCAATCGATTGGCAGTTGCCCGCCGATCTTTCACCGTCGCTGTCAGCCAAAGACGCGGCGGGCGTTCGGTTCAAGGATGCCGAGGTTTACGCCTGATGCGCCATAACAAGCCGACCATTCTGATCACCGGGAAAGACGGGCAGGTCGGCTGGGAATTGCGCCGGACGGTTGCGGCACTGGGCAACGTGGTGGCGCTCGACCGTCACCAAATCGATCTGTCCCGGCCCGAGATGGCGGCTGATGTCGTGCGCCGTCTGAAACCCAGCGTGATCATCAATGCGGCCGCACATACAGCGGTCGACAAGGCCGAATCTGAGGAAGCGCTCGCCTACCAGATCAATGCGGCGTCACCGGCCGCCATGGCCGAGGAAGCCCGGAAACTCGGCGCGCTGTTCGTGCACTACTCCACCGACTATGTGTTCAACGGGCGTGCGTCCGAGCCTTACACCGAAGGCGCCGCAGTCGCACCCGTTTCGGCTTATGGACGATCCAAGGAGGCTGGAGAAGCGCTCGTGCGCCAAACTGGTGCGCGCCACCTGATTCTGCGTACTGCTTGGGTCTACGGAACGCGCGGCAAGAACTTCATGCTGACGATGCTGCGCCTCGCCAAAGAACGCGACCGCCTTCGAGTCGTGGGCGACCAGGTCGGGAGCCCGACCTGGAGTCGACTGATTGCCGAGACCACCGCTGCTTTGGTCGTCAAAACGCTCGACGAGCCGGTCGCCGACACCCTGAACCTGACCTCGGGCGGTCAGACCAGCTGGCATGGCTTCGCCTCGGCCATCATCGAATCGGGCGCTCGGCATGGCCTGTGTCCCCTGATCCCGGTTGATCCAATCGCATCGTCGGAATACCCGACGCCGGCGCACCGGCCGGCATACTCGGTGCTTTGTCCCGACAAGCTCCGCAATCAGTACCGGCTGGAAATGCCGCACTGGACCGATACACTGGAGCTGGCACTGGCCGATCTAGCCCAACGCTGATCCGCTTCAAGACTGCCCGGCAGGGGGCCGGCAGTCGTTTCAACATCACTACGATAATAACGAACCAATGAACGATCTTTGGCTGAACGCCGGTGCTGGCTTGGGCGTGGGCATCCTGGTGGGGCTGACCGGCGTCGGAGGCGGCTCGCTGATGACGCCGATCATGGTGCTGCTGTTCGGCGTCGCGCCAGCAACCGCCGTCGGCACTGACCTTTGGTTCGCCGCCATCACCAAGATCGTGGGCGGCTGGGTGCACGGCAAAAAGGGGACGATTGACTGGGAGGTGCTGCGTCGTATGTTCTACGGCAGCCTGCCAGCCGCGATACTGACCTTACTGTGGCTGCACTACTCGGGTGCCGGCACCAGCCACAGCAAGCTGATGATGCAGACCTTGGGCTTCGTGCTGATCCTGACCTCGGTTGCAGCGGTCTTCCGCACCAAGTTCCATGCGCTTGGCGAACGCATCCGCAGTCGCAAGCCGATCGAGTTCAAAACGGTGCAGCCCGTGATGACCGTGGTGGCCGGCGCGGTGCTCGGCTTTCTTGTCACGTTCACGTCGATCGGCGCCGGCGCTTTGGGTGCGGTGATGTTGCTGTACCTGTATCCGCGCCGGCTGACTGCCAGCAGCCTGGTGGGTACGGACATCGTGCATGCGATCCCGCTGACGATTCTCGCGGGCACGGGACACCTGTTGATGGGCAACGTCAACGTGAATCTGCTGGGAGCCCTGCTGATCGGCTCAGTGCCCGGCATCATCATCGGGTCTCTTGCCAGCGCAAAGGTGCCAGAGAAGCTGCTGCGCTCGGGCATCTCGCTGATCTTGGTCGCCGTCGGGCTGAAGATGATCCTGAGTTAGCCGCCGTCCACAGCGCCGGCGCGGCCGCCTCAGCGGCCGGCTTTGTACTCCGGAATCTGGAACGTCTTGCGCATGATCGTTTCGAGCTGCGCGTCCGACAGCAGGCGCTTCATGATGCCCATCGGTTTGACGTCATTGCCGACGTAATGCATCGGCTTCCACTTCTTCAGGTCGAGAATCTTCAGCGTCTGTTCGACGGCCTGTTCCGGTGAGCTGCCTTTGGCTTCCAGGAAGTCAGGCAAAACCTGCAGCACGGTCTTGCCGAGCACGGGTTCGTAGATCTTGCGGATCGCCTCGGGCTGCTGATTCCAAGTGACCTTGGAATTGGCGTGTGAATTGGCCGACATCGCGGTCAGCACGCCGCCGGGGATGATCGATGTGACCTGAATGCCGAACGGCGCCAGCTCGTGACGCAGCGTCATCGTCAGGCCGTGGATGGCGTGCTTGGTCATGTTGTACGCACCCGCCGACACCGGGTTCGACAAGATCGCGCCCGAGCTGTAGTTGGCGATGCGCGAGCCTGGCGCGTTCTGCCGCAGCATCGGCAGGAAGGCCTGCACGACACGCACCTGGCCGAACAAGTTGATCTGGAACAGCCGTTCCATCGCCTTCAAGTCCGCTGCCTCGACGACACCGACGGCGACGTTGGCGACGCCGGCGATATTCATCAGCAAATCCAGGCCGCGACCGCCAAGCGCCTTGCGCACGACCTCGGCGCTGGCATTGACCGACTCGGTGCTGGTGACGTCCTGCTCGACGACGGTGATGTTGGGCCCGTTGACCAGATCGGTCGGCGCGCCGGGCAGCACGCCGGCAAACACATGCCAGCCGCGTGCGGCGAGTTGCTTGGTCAGGAGGTTGGACTGGCCGACGTTGGCGCCGGTAAGGAAGGCGGTCTTATTCATGACCCCATCGTCGAGCACTGCCTGCGCGCCGGCTTCGTCCGAAGCAAGTAGCGCGCGCTTGCTACCGCCGCATTAACCCGGCTTGGGCGCCGTGACCAGCATGGACTGCGCGACGGTCTTGACCTGGGCCGCGCTGCTGCCAAAGTCGACCGGCTCGGGAATCACGATGCCGCGCTGCACCGCCGGGCGGGCGCGAATGCGCTCGACCCAAGCCTGCAAGGCCGGCAGATCGTCGATCGACACGCCCGCCCAGTCGTGCAGCGATACCCAGGTCCAGTTGGCGATATCGGCGATCGAGTAATCGCCACATAGAAACTCGCGGCCCTGCAACTGCGTATCGAGCACGCGATACAAGCGCTTGGTTTCGGCTTGATAGCGGTCGATCGCGTACGGAATCTTCTCCGGCGCGTAGCGAAAAAACACGTTGGCCTGGCCCTGCATCGGCCCGATGCCGCCCATCTGGAACATCAGCCACTGGATCACTTGCGACCGGCCTTTGACGTCGGCCGGCAGCAGGCGGCCGTATTTTTCGGCCAGATAGATCAGGATCGCGCCCGACTCGAACACCGCAAAGTCGCCCGCGTCACGATCGACGATCGCCGGAATGCGGCCGTTGGGATTGATCTTCAGATAATCAGGCTGCTTCTGGTCGCCGCGACTCAGCGACACGGCATGCACCTGATACGGCACAGCCAGCTCTTCGAGCAGAATCGATGCCTTCCAGCCGTTCGGGGTTGCGGCGGTGTAGAGGTCAATCATCGGCTGTTCTCGTCAGACTCCAGCAGTGGCACCCGCCGGCATTGCACCCGATCGCCAACACGGATGATGCCACCCGCGATCACTCGGGCTGTGACGCCGCCATGCCCGCGCATCGCGTTGTAGGCGCCCTCGCCCAGCGTGGCTTCCATCTTCGAGCAGGGATCGCAGGGGCCGGTGATCTGCACGCGGACCGCCTCGCCGATACACAACTCCAGCGGCTGGTCCTTGAACAGTGACCGCGCGGCGACCAGGTTCAGGCCCGACACCACCAGGTTGCGCCGCAACAGCGCCGGATCGATGGCCGGCATCCCGATCAACGCCGCGATCACTGGCACATGCTCGGCCTGGATCAACGTCAACTGCCGGTTGCTGCCGCCAGCGCGCGACGATGCCCGCGCGGCGATCCGGTCACCCTGCAGCCCGCGGCCGGCTATCGCCAGCACCTCGTCGACGGCCGACACCGGCACGTCGCGCGCCGGCCGCAGCAGGATGGCGTCGATGCGTCCATCGCGCGGAAAGCAGCGCGTCAGTTCTCGTAGTTCAGACATCGCCAGAGCATAGAGGAAGGCGCGCACGATTCCTGCGCCGACCCGTTATCGAGGCGTCGCGTAAACTGCCTACCGTTCCTTCCCCTCATCTTGGCTTTGAACATGATCACCACGGCATCCGGCTTGACCTACGAAGACACCATTGTCGGCACCGGCGCCGAAGCGGTCGCGGGGCAGCGCGTCAAAGTGCACTACACCGGCTGGCTTTATCAGGATGGCGCGGCGGGCGCCAAGTTCGATTCGAGCAAGGATCGCGGGCAGCCGTTCGTGTTCGGCTTGGGCGCCGGGCAAGTGATTCGCGGCTGGGACGAAGGCGTGCAAGGCATGAAGGTCGGCGGCACGCGCCGCCTGGTGATTCCGGCGGATCTCGGCTACGGCCCGCGCGGCGCTGGCGGCGTGATTCCGCCAAACGCCACGCTGCTGTTCGAAGTCGAACTGCTCGGCGTCTGATCGCAAGCCGGTTCGACCGATACCCGGCGCCGCGGTGCGGCGCCTCCATGCGGATGCTTCGACGATGAATGTTCTGGTGTTTCTTGGTGCGCTGATCGGCGCGCTGTCCGGAGGATGGCGCGGCATGCTGATCGGCGGTGCCATTGGCTATCTGCTGGCCCGCGTGCTGCCGCCGCTACTGTTCAAGGCGGCCGCCGGCAAGCTGCAGCGGGTTCAGACCCAGTTTCTTGACTCGACATTCGCCGTGATGGGCGCGATGTGCAAGGCCGACGGCCAGGTGACGCACAACGAGATCGACGTCGCCGAGCGGCTGTTCGCTCAGCTGCGCTTGTCGCCCGCGATGCGCGAATCGGCCATTGCGGCGTTCAACCGCGGCAAGAGCGATGGCTTCGACCTGGACGCCGAAGTCACCCGATTCGCGACCGCATCGCGCGGCCAGCGGATGCTGCATCAGATGTTCATTCAGGTGCAGTTGTCAGCCCTGGCAGCCGACGGCCAAGTACACCCGGCGGAGCACGCGTTGCTGGTCCGTATCGCGCGCGGACTGGGCCTAAGCGAACAAGAGCTGCTCAGCCTGGAAGCCATGCTACGCGGCGGCGGTGATGCGGGCAGCGGCAGCAGCGGCCGCGCCCATCAAGCCAGCGCGCTGGAAGACGCCTACCGCGTGCTCGGCGTGTCGCCATCGGCCAGCGACAGCGAGGTCAAACGCGCCTATCGCGTGCTGATGAGCCAGAACCACCCGGACAAGCTCGCGTCCAAGGGACTGCCGGACAGCATGCGTGAAATGGCCGAGCAGAAGACCCGCCAGATCACCACGGCCTACGATCGCATCGAGCGCTCGCGCCGTGCGTCGGCGGCCACAGCCGCGGGATGAACGCGGTTCCGGGCAAAGCGGCGCGGCCCAACCAGATCAACCCCGACAAGCTCTACCTGAGCAAGTGGACGGCGGTGGTACCGCAAAACCGCGAGAAGCATTTTCTGGTGACCAAGCTGCTGCTCGACGAAGAGGAGAACGTCATCGGCTGCGTGCTGGAAGCAGTGCTGACGAACCGCGAACAGCGCCTCGACTGGCGTGTGCTAAAGGACCGCGCCTGCTGGCAACCCGGCTGGCGCTGAACCGCGCAGCGCCGCCGTGGAAGATGGTCAGCGTAGTTGCAGGCTGTCGCCGACGACGCGCACCTTGGCGCCGATCGCGATGCCTTGCAGGTCGGTGAGCTTGACGCTGCGATAACTGCCGTCATCCATCGTCACGCCGACGCTGTACAGGTTGCTGGCGCGCACGCCGCGCTCGATCTGGTGACCGGCCATGCCGCCGGCAATGGCGCCGACGCCGGTGGCCACGTCCTTGCCCCTGCCGCTGCCGAACTGGTGGCCGATCACACCGCCCAGCACGGCACCCGCGACCGCACCCAGGCCCGAACCCTCGCCTTTCTCGCGGACTTCGTCGATTGAGCTGACGGTGCCGCAATCGGCGCAGCGCATCGGCTGCGGTGGAGGTGGTGGCGCGTACAGCGGCACTGCGGCTTGCTGCTGCTGCGCCAACTGTGCGGCGCGCGCTTCAGCAGCGGCCTTGTCGCGCGCGGCTTGGGCGCGCTTGGCGGCGGCCGCTTTCTGTTGCTGCTCGGCCCGTGCCGCAGCAGCGGCAGCTGCCGCCTGTTCGGCCTGCAACTGCTCGGCCTGTTGCTGCGCCAAGCGCGCTTGTTCCTGCGCCGCCAGCGTTTCGGCTTGAGCCTTGGCCAGCGCCTCGGCATTGGCCTTGGCCAGCGCCGCTTGCTCCGCTGCCAGCGCTTCGGCAGCGGCCTGCTCGGCTTGGCGATCGGCAGCGGGCTGGCAGCCGGCAACGAGCGCGCCGAGCAGCAGGCTGGTCAGCCACAAGCGAATCGGTCGTGATGTCATCGGCAGGCTCCGGCCGCAGGCTTCCAACAAAGAGAGTTCAACCAGGCCAATGCGACTTGCGCGGGGTCCATCACCGCACTTGATCGCTCACCACATCAGGTCATCGGGAACGACGAAGTCCTTGTACGGATCGTTCTCGTCGACCTGGGCCGGCTCGTCGTTGCGGGGCGGGATCACGGCGTGCGGATCTCGCTCCTTGATGCGCTCGGCGACCGCGGCCGGCACCAGCTCGTAACGGCCGTCGCAACGCACGATCGCGATCGTGCCGGCGATCAACTGATCGCGCTGCTGCGGCGTCACCGGCAGACGACGAATGCGCTTACCGTCCTTGCCGTCGACAAAGTTATACAGCAGGTCGCTCTCGACTTTCGGCAGCCGGTTCTGGTCGACCAGCTGCTTGACCTGGGCGCGGCGTGCCTTCTGCTCGGCCTTTTCTCGCTGAATGCGGTTGAGTTCGGCGTCGCGCGCAGCCTTGGCCTCGGCGGCTTTCTGCGCCGCCAGCTTTTGCGGGTCGACCGCAGCGGCGGCCGGATTGCGGGCTTGATCGCGCCGCTGATGATGCTGCTGCTTATTAGCGGCTTTGGCCTGCTTTTCGTTGATCAGGCCGGCCTGCAACAGCTGGTCGCGTAGGGACAGACTCATGGTGTGCTCGCATGCAATGACGGGTCCCAGTGGCGCCGTGGCACCGCCGGACGTGCATCGTCGGCGCAGCCGGGGGTCGGTCGCAAGCGCAGAGGCTCACACACCGGCCGCCAATACCCGGTGAAGTCCTCAGGCGCCGGGCTCGCGGAGGGCGTACAAGCCCTGATGCGCCGCGGCATTGCATCGCCGTGTGTGGCCGCCGTCCACCGCGCGCGCAGAACGGATGCAAAAGGGACGCATCACTGGATCGGCACCCCCGATCGCTCAATCAAAGGGATTTTGCGCATGCAACACCACAAGCTTCTGGCCAGCCTCGGCTTGGCCCTCAGTCTGCTGGCCGTCAACAACGGCGCCCAGGCCGCCCCGGATCTCAATGCCGCGCCGGTCAAGCGTGCTTTGGCGCTGATCGCGGCCCAACCCAAACGAATCAACAGCAGCGGCGCCGACACCTACGTCGCGCGCGATTGGATCGTCGACCGCAGCGGCGCCGAACATGTGCGCTTCGACCGCCGGTATCGCGGCCTGCCGGTGCTCGGCGGCGATTTCGTCGTGCATCAGGACGCCGCCGGCCGGCTCGCCAGCGTGTCGCAGACGCTGACGCGGCCGCTGAATGTCGATCTGAAGGCCGCATTCACCGAAGCCGATGCGATCCGGGTTGCCGAAGCAGCATTCACCGGCACCCGCGAAGGCCGCGCAATCGTGTCCAAGCTGATCGACGCACGGAGCACGCCGGCCGTACTGGCCTACGACGTGCGCTTGGCGGGCGTTACCGACGACGGCACGCCAACGCGGCGTCACTGGCTGGTCAACGCCGGCACGCTGGCGCTGATCGACGGCTGGGACGAAGTCCAGACCGCTGCCGCCACCGCGACCGGCAACAGCCTGCTGTCCGGCGTGATCGCCCTGACCACCGACAGCCAAAGCAGCGGCGGCTATGTGCTGCGTGATCCGAGCCGGGGCGGCCAAGCCACGGTCGACCTGCGCAACACGCGCTTGGCGGTGCTGGCCAAGGCCTACACCGACAGCGACAACGTCTGGGGCGACTTCACCAACAGCGACCGGGCGACGGTCGGCGTCGACGCGGCCTACGGCGCCGCGCTGACCTGGGATTACTTCCTCGCGCAGTTCGGCCGGCGCGGCATTGCTGACGATGGCGTGGGTGCCACATCGCGGGTGCATTACGGCCGAAACTACGTCAACGCGTTCTGGGACAACGGCTGCTTTTGCATGACCTATGGCGATGGTGACGGCGGCAGCTATCTGCCGCTGGTGGCAGTGGACATCGCCGGCCACGAAATGACCCATGGCGTGACGTCGCGCACCGCCAATCTGACCTACTCCGGCGAGTCAGGCGGCCTCAACGAGGCGATGTCCGACATCTTCGGCACGCTGGTCGAGTACGCGGCCAACAACAGCGTCAGCACGCCCAACTATCTGATCGGCGAACGCATCTATACCGCCAACAACGGCAGCCCGACGCCGACGCAAGCGCTGCGCTACATGTTCAAGCCCAGCCTCGACAACAAGTCGCCGGATTGCTACGTGGGCAACATCGGCAACCTCGACGTGCACTACTCGTCCGGCGTGGCCAATCACTTCTTCTACCTGCTGACGCAGGGCGCGGTATCGCCCCCTGGCTTCACGCTGGCGCCCTCGGCACTGGTCTGCAACGGCAACACCGCAATCCGTCCGATCTCGCGCGACCAAGCCGCCCAGATTCTGTACCGGGCGCTGACGGTCTACATGACCTCGTCGACCGGCTATGCCGGCGCGCGCAGCTCCACGCTACAAGCAGCAGCCGACCTGTACGGCACCCAGTCAGCGGCCTACACGGCGGTCGCCGCGGCTTGGGCGGCGGTCGGCGTCAACTAACAGGCGCCGCGACACCGCCAGTCGCCACCGCAATCAAAGCGACGTTGAGGCCGCATCGCCCCCGAACCGGCGATGCGGCCCTTTTTGTGCGTGCGACAAGCTCATGAAACTGCTACTCGAAGCTGGCCCGCTGCTGGGCTTTCTGCTGGTCTATGCCACAGCTGGGATCTATGCGGCGACGGCCGCGATGGTGCTGCTGTCGACGCTGGCCGTGTTGATTGGGCGCTGGCGCAGCGGGCATTACAGCCGGCTGTCGCTGTTCACGTTGCTGGTATCGGCGCTGCTCGGCGGGCTGACGCTGACGCTGCGTGACCCGCGCTTCATCCAGTACAAGCCGACGATCGTGCTCGGTGCGTTTGCGCTGGCGCTCGGCGCCACGCAGTGGACCGGCCGGCGCGTTGCGCTGCAGACGATGTTCGGTGCGGTGCTGACGCTACCCGAGCCCTTGTGGCGCCGCTTGAATCTGGCATGGGCGCTGTACTTTGCGGCCCACGCCGTGATCAACGTCGCCGTCGCGCACTACTGCAGCCTCGAAACCTGGGTCTACTTCAAGGTGTTCGGCTTCGGCGCACTGACCGCGCTGTTCGCGGTGCTGCACTTGCCACTGATCTGGGGTCCGCTACGCGCGGCGGTCCAAGCCCGCCGCGCGGCGACTGCGGTGCGCTAGACCACGACCCGATAACACGGCACATAGGCCTTGCCGGGCAGCTTCATCCGGTTCTGGCGGACGAAGGCTTGCAGCAAGGCGTCGAGCGGCTTGAGCACCGCCTCGTCACCGTGGATGTCGAACGGCCCGTGATCCTGCACGGCCTGGATCGTGTCGGCTTTGACGTTGCCGGCGACGACACCCGAAAACGCGCGGCGCAGGTTGGCGGCCAGCTTGTGCTTGTCCTGGTCCAGATGCAGATCGAGCTGTCGCATCGCCTCGTGCGTCGGTCGGAACGGCCGCTGCAGGTCATGCGGCACTTTGAGCGCCCAGTTGAAGTAGTAGGCGTCCTTGCTTTGCTTGCGAAACGCGCTGACGGTCTGCATGTCGTGGGCGATGCGCTGCGCCACCGCGGCCGGGTCGTCGAGGATGATCGTGTAGCGGCGACGCGCCGCCTCGCCGAGCGTGGTGCCGATGAAGGCGTCGATCTGCTCGAAGTACGCCGCTGCGCTGGCCGGGCCGGTGAAGATCAGCGGGAACGGCACATCAGCGTTGTCCGGATGCAGCAGGATGCCGAGCAGATACAGGATTTCTTCGGCGGTGCCGACGCCGCCCGGGAACACGACGACCACATGGCCGACGCGCACGAACGCTTCCAGCCGCTTTTCGATGTCGGGGCAGACGACCAACTCGTTGACGATCGGGTTGGGTGATTCGGCCGCGATGATGCCCGGCTCGCTGATGCCGATGTAGCGGCCGGTCTTGATGCGCTGCTTGGCGTGGGCGATCGTGGCGCCCTTCATCGGCCCCTTCATCGCACCTGGCCCGCAGCCGGTGCAGATGTTGAAGCCGCGCAAGCCGATCTGATAGCCGACCTGCTTGCTGTAGTCGTATTCCCCGCGCGATATCGAATGACCGCCCCAGCAAACGACCAGGTTCGGCTCGATCCGCGGCAGCAGCAGGCCGGCATTGCGCAGGATATGAAACACCGCGTCGGTCAGACCTTCGGTCGTTTCGAGATCGAAGCTCGGGTTCTCCATCAGGTCGTTGCTGACGAACAGAATGTCGCGCAGCACAGCGAACAAGTGCTCGCGAATGCCGCGGATCATCTCGCCGTCAACGAACGCGATCGCCGGGGCACCGGTCAGCTGCAGCTGGATGCCGCGCTGTTCCTGCACGATCTTGATATCGAAGTCCGGATAGCGCTCCAGCAACTCTTTGCCGTCGTCGAGAAAGCTGCCGCTGTTGAGCACGGCCAGCGCGCTGTTGCGGAATACCGGGTACAAGCCACCGGCGCTGTGGTCGAGCAGCTTGTGGATCTCGGCTTTGGACAACACGCGCAGCCGGCCTTCGGGCGAGACTCGCGCATCAACGACGTCGTGCTTCATGAGCAGGGCGCTCTCCTGGATAGTTGGGTTTTGTTGCGACCGCGGCCTGGGTGATACGCGCAAGTCGCGGCCAGGGCAAGCCGGCAAGGCCGCGCGCCGTCAGGCGGCGGCCGCCAGCCGATCGCGTACCTGCGCGGCGATCTCGAACGAGTGCAGGCGCTCGGCATGGTCGTGGATCATCGCGGTCAGCATCAGCTCGTCGGGCTGGTACTGCTCGAGGAACGCGCGGATGCCGCGTTCCACGGTCGCGGGCGACCCGACCACCGAGCAACGCAGCGCTTGGGCGACGCCGGCTTCCTCCAGCGGCGACCAACGGCCGTCCATCGTCGTCACCGGCGCCGGCAGCAGGCCCGGCCGGCCTTGGCGCAAACGCAGAAACTGCAGCTGAAGCGAGCTGAACAGCTGCTGCGCGCGCTCGTCGGTGTCGGCGGCGTAGACGTTCAGCAGCAGCATCAGATGCGGCTTTGGCTGCGCGGCGGACGGCTCGAAGTAGCGGCGGTAGATCGACACGGCCGCGTCGATCTGGTCGGGCGCGAAGTGCGAGGCAAACGCATAGGGCAAGCCCAGCTGCGCCGCCAGTTGGGCGCCGAAGGTGCTGGAGCCGAGAATCCAGACCGGCACATCGAGCCCGTGGCCGGGCACGGCGCGCACCGACTGCTGCGCGGTGGCCTGGCCCAAGTAACGACGCAACTCGATCACGTCCTGCGGAAACTGCTGGCCGGCCGTGGCCAGGTCACGGCGCATCGCCCGCGCAGTAATGCCGTCGGTACCGGGCGCGCGGCCCAAGCCCAGATCGATGCGGCCGGGATACAGCGATTCGAGCGTGCCGAACTGCTCGGCGATCACCAGCGGCGAATGATTCGGCAGCATCACCCCGCCGGCACCGACGCGGATCGTCGTCGTTCCGGCCGCGACATGGCCGATCACGACCGCCGTGGCCGCGCTCGCGATGCCCGGCATGTTGTGATGCTCGGCGAGCCAGTAGCGCTGGTAGCCCCAGCGCTCGGCGTGGCGCGCCAGGTCCACCGTGTCGCGGAACGTGTCGGCGGCGCTGCCGCCTTCGACCACCGGGCACAGGTCCAGAACCGAATACGGAATGCTCGTCATGTGCGTCCTTGCCGAATCAAGCGTCTCGACAACATGGGGACGCCGCCGCTCGATCAAACCTTGCGCGCCGACAACAGAAAAATGCCGCCCAGCACCAGCCCGGTGCCCGCGAGCTGCAAGGCGGTGATCGGTTCGGCCAGCAGCCACCAGCCGAGAAACAAGGTCGACACCGGGCCGACCATGCCGGCCTGCGCGGTCAAGCCGGCGCCGATCCGGCGCACGGCGAACATCGTCACGAACACTGGCAACACGGTGCACAACGAGGCATTGATCAGCGACAGCTGCCAGACCGCCGCGCTCTGCTCGAACAAGCCGGGCAGCGGCCGCAGCAGCGCGTACTGCAGCAGCGCAGCGACCGACGAGCTGCTCATCGCCAGTGCCACCAGCCGCAGCGTGCCGACTCGCTCCAGCAGCTCGCCGGACAGCAGCAGATAGACCGCATAGGCCAGCGCGGCCGCCAGCACCAGCGCACTGCCCAGCGCCACATCGCGGCCGCCGACACCCAAGTCGTGCCAGAACACCAGCACGATGCCGGCGTAGGCGCACAGCAGCGAGGCCAGCTGCCGGCGACCGACGCGCCGCTGATAGAACAGCACGCCCAGCAGCAGCACGAAGCTCGGCGTCAGGAACAGGATCAGCCGCTCCAGCCCGGCGCTGATGTACTGCAGCCCCATGAAGTCGAGCATGCTCGACCCGTAGTAGCCGACCAGCCCCAGCGCGACGATCCGCAGCCGATCGCGGGCACCGAGCCGTGGCGGGCGGCGCCAGGTCCAGATAGCGACGCCAACGAACACCGGCATCGACAGCAGCATCCGCAGGCCGATCAGCGTGACGGCATCGATCCCATGCTGATACAACAGCTTGGCAACGATGGCCTTGCCTGAAAAGAACACGGCGCCCAGCACCGCTAGGCCAAGCCCGGACAGCAGGCTGACGTCGGGCGAACGGATTTTGACCTCGGACACGGCCGATACCGGCAAAAAAGTTGGCGCAGTTTAGCCGCAGACCGATTGTCGCCCCCGACCGAGCACCCTATAATCCGCGGCCCCGCCGGGATAGCTCAGTCGGTAGAGCGACTGATTCGTAATCAGTAGGTCGGAGGTTCGATTCCTCTTTCCGGCACCAAACAAGCGGTTCAAGACGTCTGCGGAAATATTACAAGCCCACGGAAACGTGGGCTTTTTCGTTTCCAAAGCGCGCGTTCGCAGCACCGTGCGAGCCGGCACAGGCTCTCAACGCGGCGGCAGCAGCGAAGGCCCGCGGATCAACGCCAGCGACGACAACGGCGGGTCGCTGACCGGAATCGCCGTCCGCAGTTCAAGTTGCTGGCGCCCGGCGCCGGACGCGCCCCACTGCAGTTGCACGCTCAATTCGATCAGATCAGGCCGGCTGCGATCGGTGCAGACGCCCGGCGACGGGCCAGCGCCAAGCTCGCACCACGACAGCGGCGCCGTCTGCCAGTGTCGATCAAACACGAACCCTGACAAGGCGACGCTACCCGCCGGCACCAGCAAGCTGCCGTCGGCCGCCTCGGCGCCACCGCGGTCGGTGCCGATCTCATCGAATCCGTAGACGCCATTCGGGCCAGCTGGCAGTTGTGTGTACTGGCGCAGATCGTCGAGCTTTTCGCGCGCCAGCAGCATCGCGATGCTGCGCGCGCGAGCGTCCACGCCGCTGACGACGATCACGCCCTGAAGATGCAACAGCGCGCAGAGGCCGACTTCGACGACCACCAGCGCGATCAGCACATCGATCAGTGCCACGCCGCGCTGGTGTATCGGCCATGACATCAGTAGTCCCGCCAGCTGCCCGGAATCGGCAGCACCCAATACGACGCCGTCGCGCCCGTTCTCAACGCATCGATCGCGGCGGCATCGGCTTGCAGCTGATAGTCACCGGCAACGACCCTCAACGGGCCGTCGGACAGCAGCGCGCCTTCCAACCGCAAGCGTCCGTCGAGCCGTAGCGCACCGGGCGGGTCTGACGGCGGCGACAGCATCAAGACGATGCCGCGCAGCGTCGCCACGTGGCTGATCAGCCGGCCGTCGGCGACCACCAGCAATAAGGGCCCGACCACGGCACCCGCCGGCAGTTCGCAATCGCCGTCGATCCAGTAGGCCGCGTGCGATTGCGAGTCGAGCTGCAGGCAACTGTCGAGCCGCTGCATCGCGTCGCGCAGCGACGCACGATGAGCCGCGCCGACACCGAACAGGCGCTCGACGACGTCGCCCGGCGCCACGATGCCGTCGGGCGCACCCAGCCCGCCATCGACATCGACGATGTCGACGGCGTCGATGCCGGCCGTACTCAGCGGCGCACCGCAGACGCCGGCTTGCATGATGCAGCTGTGAGTCGCGTCGGCCAGCTGGGTGTCGCCCGATGACCAGACCGATATCGACTGCGATGACGCCAGCCGCAGCTGTCCCTGCCCGCCGAGCCGTGCCGAAGGCGCCGTCAACAACGCCTCGGGCGCGCGATACAGCAACGGTGTCACGCGAACGTCTTGGCGGATCAGCGCGGCGGCGCCGGTGTCGCCGCCACGGCCGTCGCCGACGATCTGCAGCAGGCCGTACTGCGGGGCTGCGTTGAGATCATCGGTCGCCAACGCAAGGTAATGCACTCGCGATTCGATGCCGTTGGCCTGCAAGCGTAAGGAGGCGACATCGCGTAGCGCGGTCCATTGCGCGCCGTAACGATTGACGACGCCATCGCCGCAGGGCACGGCGATGTCGCCGACATCGCAGCGCTGCCAGCCGATGTCGTCACTAAGGGTCAGCGTCGTGACGTTGCGGCGTGCATAGGCCAGGCCGCGTGCGAACGCGGTCTCGGCAGCGGCTTGTACCTGCTGTGCATGAACCTCGGCAGCCACGCTGCGCAAATCGCCGATACCGATCTGTGCCGCGCTCAGCGCGATCAGCGTCAGCATGACCAACAGCATCAATGCCGTGGCCAGCGCGATCGCACCCGTTTGGCCTTCAGTCGTGGACATCGTTGCGCATCGCAACGGTCGACTGCAGCCACAGCTCCATTGTGCTGTCGCGTCGCGATCGCACCTGCAGACGCCATGACAAAGCCGGGCGCTGCAACGACAGCGTCGCGCCACCGATCATGCCGGAGCGCAGCGACAAGGCCAGTGAGCGCACATCGAGCACGCGCTCGTCGCTGATGTTTTCCCAACTGCCGGCGCTGCAACTGGCGCTGTTGTTGACGGCGCGGATCACCCGATCGGCGCTGTGATGGCGATAGCCGAAACGCTCGTTGCTGTCGTTGCGCTGGCCGTTGCCGTCTTCGTCGTAGCTGAGCAGCAAACAACTACCGTCCACCTGCATGCCATCGAACGGATCGAGCACGGTCCAACTGCCAGCGGCGATCAAGCGTGACGGCAGCGGTGGCGACGAGGCCGGCAGACTGATCTGCAGCGACTGCGGATCGAGTCGCCGATCGATCTGCATCGTGTAACGCCGCGTCGACCCGCCGACATCGCGCAGCAGCGCGGTCAAGCTGCGACCTTCAAGGACGCTGGCCGACAGGGGCTCAGCGAACGCAGCCGTATCAGTGGCGCCGTCGATCGCGGCCGCCACGGCCACAATGGAGCCCGAGTCGGCGCTAAGTTGCAGTTGATGGCGCATCGACACGCTCGCCACGTCCGCTGCCAAGCCCCAGCTGCCGGCACGAGCCGCATCGCGTTGTAGCCCATCGGCGATCTGGCGGATGTCCTGATTCATCCGCGTGCGCTGGACAGCGCTGCCGTGCATGGTCAACGTCGTCGTCAGCAAGGCGATCCCGGCCGTGATCACGAGCAAGCCCAGCGCCAGGCCGATGATCGCTTCGGTAACGCTGAAGCCATGCTGCGAGGTCAACACGCGGCGGCACCGACCACGGCTTGAGCACCGGACGGCGAGCACAGCCGTACACGCCCCTGGCGACTCGCCAACACGCGCAGCACTTCGGTCGGTGTGCGAGTCGTGCTGAAGCTGGCGCTGCCGGCGATCAGATCGGCACGGACCGGCGACAACCGCAGCAGGCCCGAGAACGGCAGCGCGTCGAGGCGCACCCGACCCTGGTAATCCGCGCTGACGATGCGGCGCGGCAACGGCATGTCGTCATCGGCACGCCGTTGCACCGCACACAA
>Ga0255089_1000151_pt1 | contig 32819 bp, 26 predicted proteins | sample Colum_Miss_RepC__2_FD_188468 | JGI IMG/M metagenome (GOLD analysis project Ga0255089, IMG submission 188468) | Freshwater microbial communities from Columbia River, Oregon, United States - Colum_Miss_RepC_8d | ecosystem: Environmental > Aquatic > Freshwater > River | place: USA: Oregon... | reverse complement strand
GGCCCGAGCGCTGCGTTCGACCTGATGGCCGGCCATGCCGCCAGCGATGGCGCCGACGCCGGTGGCGACGTCCTTGCCGCGACCACCGCCGATCTGATGGCCGATCACGCCGCCGAGCACCGCACCGGCAACGGCGCCGAGGCCGGAGCCTTCACCGCGGGCACGGACTTCGTTGATCGACGCGACCGTGCCGCAGTCGTTGCAAACCTGACGCGGCGGCGGCGCGGATTCGCGCACCTCTTCGGCACGCTCCTCGCGCGCGGCGCGCTCGGCCTTGCGGGCGCGAGCCTGCGCGGCATCGAGTTCGGCCTGCTTCTTGGCCGCTTCTTCCTGGGCGGCGGCCAGATCGGCCTGGGCCTTGGCCAACTCGCTGGCCTGCAGTTCGGCGGCGGCGGCCGCTTCCTGCGCTGCCTGGTCGGCCGGCGGTGCACAGGCCGAAACCAGCAGGGTGAACGCGGTCATCGCGGCGCACAGCGTCAATTTGTTCATGACAATCTCGATCGGTACAGCAATATGGGAAGGCGGGCTGTGGTCGATGACCGCAAGCCCTCAAAAGCGTCGCTATCTTTACCGGGCAGGCTGAATGACACCTGAGTACATCATCGCATTTTGCTTGTTACGTTATATTTTATAAAATTTTATTTTTGGTACAAAAATCACAAATGCCAAGCGCGTCGCAGAAACGCGGCGGCGCTGGCGAGCGCTGCGTCGGCTTCCGGCACCAGTACCGGCATCGCCTGCCAGACGTGCCAGACGCCGTTCCAGATCTGTAGTTCGGTGTCGACGCCGGCTTGGCGCGCGTTGTCGGCGAGGCGCCGCGAGTCGTCGACCAGAATCTCGCTGGCGGCGGCCTGTATCAGCAGCGGCGGCAAGCCGCGCAGGTCGGCGAACAGCGGCGACGCCAGCGGATTGCGCCGGTCGCCGTCGCCCAGGTAAGAGCGGACGAAGCGCTCGGCTTCGCGCGGACTGAGCACCAACTCGGTCGCCGCGTTGCCCAGAAAGCTGTCGCCGCTGACGGTCAGGTCGGTCCAAGGTGAGTAGGTCAGGATCGCGGCCGGTTGCGGCATGCCGGCGTCGCGCGCTGCCAGCGCGCAGGCCAGCGACAGGCCGCCGCCAGCCGAATCCCCGCCGAAGGCGATATGCGCCGCGGGCACGCCCGACGCGAGCACGGCGCGGTACACGGCCAGCGCATCGTCGATCGCGGCTGGAAACGGATGCTCGGGCGCCAGTCGGTAATCCGGCAACAGCACGCGGGCACCGGTTAGCGCCGCCAGCCGGCTGGCCATCGAGGTGTACAAGCTCGGTGCGCCGACGGCGTAGCCGCCGCCATGGAAGTAGATCAGTACGCGCTGGCGATCGGCGCCGGTCGGCGTCACCAGTAGGCCGGGCACGCCGGCCGTGGTCTGCGGCTGAATCCGTCCGCCACGGGCGTGCAGTGGTCGCAGCAGTGCGCCGGCGCGCAGCAGACCGGCGCGCTGTTTCTGGTGCGGAGCCGGGCTGCTCATCACGCGCCCTATCGTCAGGCGGATCACGGGGTGCATCAGTCGGGCTCGCAACGAGACCGGCGCGGGGTTGGCGAAATCGGGCATGAAGGCCGTCTGCAAAGGTTTGTGGCGCGCATCCTCGCCGGGTCTGCGATCAGCGGCAACCGCTGCAGTTCACTCGCTGCAACGGCACACTGGCCGCCACTATCGAAAAGGAGCCGCCATGGCCCGAGCGGAATCGACACTGATCTTGCAACGGGGCGCCAAGGCGCCTGGGTTTTCGCTGCCGGACACGGTGGGCGGGCCGATGCTCGACTGGACGACCTGGCGCGCCGGGCGTCCCTGCGTGCTGATGTTCATCTGCAACCATTGTCCCTACGTGCGGCACTTGATCGGCACGATCGCCCGGCTTGCGCCGCAGTGGCAGGCGCGCGGCGTCGCGGTCGTCGCGATCAGCAGCAACGACGTCCAGCGCTATCCGCAGGATGCTCCGGCCGAGATGACGCGGTTCGCAGCCGCTCACGGGCTGAGCTTTCCGTACCTTTATGACGAATCCCAGCAGGTCGCGCGGGCCTACGGCGCTGCGTGCACGCCGGATTTCTACCTGGTCGATGGCGACGGGCGGCTGGCGTGGGCCGGACGCTTCGACGACGCCACGCCCGGCAACGGCCGGCCGGTGACCGGCGCCGATCTGTCGGCCGCCATTGACGACCTGCTGGCGGGCCGGCCCTGTGATCCGCAGCCGCGCCCCAGCGTCGGTTGCAGCATCAAGTGGAAGGTGTAGATCCGTGTCGGCATCGGTCGTGCTGCATCGTCGCAACTGCTCTACAATAAGAATTATTCTCATTCCTTGAGTTCCGCTCGATGCGGCTGTCCGACCTGTCCCGCGATGTGCCGGCGGTGATCGTCACTGTCGACGACGTAACGCGGCCTGATCCGATTTCGGGCCGCTTGCGCGACCTCGGTTTTGTCGCGGGCGAGGCGGTGCGCGTCGTTGCCAACGGCCCGTTCGGAGGCGATCCGATGCTGATCCAGATCGGCTTCACCCAGTTTGCGCTGCGCCGTGCCGAAGCGGCGCGCGTGCAAGTGGAGTGCGCCGCCTGATGGACACCTTGCGCGTCGCGCTGGTCGGCAACCCCAACTGCGGCAAGACCGCACTGTTCAACCAGCTGACCGGCAGCCGCCAGAAAGTCGCCAACTACGCCGGCGTCACCGTCGAGCGCAAGGAAGGCCGCTTCGTCGCCGGCAGCGGCCGTTTGGTGCAAGTGCTCGATCTGCCCGGCGCCTACAGCCTGGCCGCGACCAGCCCCGACGAAGCGGTGACGCGCGATGTCTGTATGGGACGCTTCGAAGGCGAGGCGAGGCCCGACCTGCTGGTCTGCGTTGCCGACGCCACCAACCTGCGTCTGCATCTGCGCTTCGTGCTGGAGCTGCAACAGCTCGGCTTGCCGATGGTGCTGACGCTGAACATGGTCGACGCTGCGCGTCGCCGCGGCATCGTGATCGACCGCGAACGCTTGCAGCAGATGCTCGGTGTGCCGGTGGTCGAAACGGTGGCGGTCCGTCGTGGTGGCGCGCGCGAGCTGGTCGAGCGTCTCGATGGCGTACTGCCGCCGGTGCCCGTGGCCTTGCAGGACGGCAGCGACCTGCATGCCCGCGTGGTGCGCTTGCTGAGCGACTGCGTGTCGATGCCGCGTCGCATCGCGCGCTTCGACGCGGCCGCTGACCGCGTGCTGCTGCACCCGGTCTGGGGACTGGCGATTCTCAGCGTCGTGATGTTCCTGATGTTCCAGGCGGTGTTCTCTTGGGCCGAGCCGCTGATGGACGGCATCGAAGCGGCCATGGCGGGCCTCGGTGTCGCGGTCGGCCAGTGGTTGCCCGACGGCTCGCTGCGCAGCCTGGTCGTCGACGGCGTGATAGCCGGAGCCGGCGGCGTGCTGGTGTTTCTGCCGCAGATTCTGATCCTGTTCCTGTTCATCCTGACGCTGGAGGAATCCGGCTATCTGCCGCGCGCGGCGTTCTTGCTCGACCGGCTGATGGTCGGCGCCGGCCTGACGGGTCGCGCGTTCATTCCACTGCTGTCGAGCTTCGCTTGTGCGATCCCCGGCATCATGGCCACGCGCAGCATTCAAGATCCGCGCGAGCGCCTGGCGACGATCATGGTGGCGCCGCTGATGACCTGCTCGGCACGGCTGCCGGTCTACGCGTTGCTGATCGGTGCGTTCATTCCTCAGCGCAGCGTCGGTGGCCTGTTCAACTTGCAGGGTTTGGTCATGTTTGGCCTGTATGCGCTCGGCATCGTGTCAGCCGCGCTGGTGGCCTACGTGATGAAGTACTTCAAGCGAGACCACACCGAGCAGTCGTTGCTGATGGAGCTGCCGTCGTACCGCTTGCCGCATCTGCGCGATCTGGCGATCGGTTTGTGGGAGCGCGGCTCGATCTTCGTCCGTCGCGTCGGCACGATCATCCTGGCGCTGACGGTGCTGCTGTGGTTCCTGTCGAGTTTCCCGGCGCCGCCGGATGGCCATCTCGGTGATGCGATCGACTACAGCTTCGCCGGCCGCATCGGCCACTGGCTGGAATTCGTGTTCGCACCCGTCGGCTTCAACTGGCAGATCTGCGTGGCGCTGATTCCGGGCTTGGCAGCGCGCGAAGTGGCCGTGGCATCGCTTGCGACGGTGTACGCGCTGTCGGGTGACGGTGTCGAAACGGCGCTCGCGCCGATCATCGCTGCGCAGTGGACGCTGCCGACCGCGCTGTCGTTACTGGCTTGGTACGTCTATGCACCGCAGTGCATGTCGACGCTGGCCGTGATCCGTCGCGAAACCAACTCGTGGAAGACGGTCGGATTGGCGGCCGGCTATCTGTTCGGCCTGGCGTATCTGGCCTCGTTCGTGACCTATCAGCTGGCGCGGGGCTTGGGCTTGTGAACGCGCTGGGGCCGATCGTGCAAGACCTGATCGTCGGCGCCTGCGTTGCGGCCGCGATGCTGTATGCACTCGGTCGCTACTGGCCGCAGGCGATCGATGCGCCACGCGCCGCGCTGGCCGGCTGGCTGTCGCGGTGGGGCCATGCACGAGCGGCCGCGCAGTTGCAGCCAGTGGCACGCCGCACGTCGGGCTGCCATAGCGGTGGCGATGCCGCCGCAGCGGTGCCCGCGTCCTCGTGCGGGACCTGCGGTCAATGCGCGAGCGCTGCGCCCAGCGTCAGCCCCGCGCTCCCCACCGAGCAGACGGTCCGCTTCCAGCCGCGTCGTCGCTAGCGCGCCAGCCGCGTCAGCTGGCGGCGTCGCGCTGCTCGCGCCGCGCCGCATGCCAGACATCGCGCGCCGCGTCGGCATTGAGCAGTGCGATGCCGATGCCGACGATCACGTCCGGCCACGGTTGCGGCCACAGCAGCGTGACCAAGCCGGCGCCGATGATCGCGAGGTTCGCGTAGGCGTCGTTACGCGCCGACAGGAATGCAGCGCGCGTCAGGCTGCCGCTGTGATCGCGAAAGCGCGTCAGCAGCAGCGCACAGCCGCTGTTGATCGCCAGTGCCCCCAAGCCGGTCAGCGTCAGCGATGTCGCCTCCGGCGCAACGCCGCTGGCGATCTGCTGCCACAGCGCCCACAGCGTCGCCAACCCCGGCACCATCAGCAGTGCCGCCATCGCCATGCCGGCGCGGGCTCGCGCGGCCAGTGACCAGCCCAGTGCGAGCAGGATCAGCAGATTGACCGAGGCGTCTTCGAGAAAGTCGATGCTGTCGGCAAACAGGGAAACCGACTGAATGTTGATTGCCACGCCGAACTCGACGCCGAACCAGGCGAGGTTCAGCAGCGCCACGGTCAGCACCGCGCGCCGCAGTGACAAGTCCGTCATCGGGCGCTGATCCACTGCACCGACGCGATGCCGAGCAGCGTCATCGCCAGTGAGCCGCCAACGTGTAGCGCCACCGCGCCCGCCAGCATGACGAGCCGACCCTGCTGCAACAGGGCCACCAGCTCGGCCGAAAACGTCGAAAACGTCGTCAAGCCGCCACAGAATCCAGTGATCACCAACAGCCGCCACTCGGGAGCCAGCGACGCGGCTTGAGCAAACGCGGCGATTGCGGCGCCGATCACGTAGGCGCCGATCAGGTTGGCGATCAAAGTGCCCGGCGGGATTGCGGGAAACAGCGCGTTGGCGGCGAGCCCGAGCAGCCAGCGCAGCCAAGCGCCGAGCGTAGCGCCGATGGCCACGGCCAGCATGCCCAATGCAGTCATGTTGCGCTCCGGTGCGCGCCGCCCGGCAATACGGGCATCGGCCGATTGTAGGCAGCGTGACCGGTAGACGTGAAACGCCCCGCCGTGCGCGCGTGGCGCAGGGCGGGGCGTTGGTCATGCGACGCTGGTCATCCGACGCCGATTCTCAGTCGGCCGAGCCGATCGGCCGGACTGCGAATCGGCGCCGAACGGACGCCGATCCGATGCGGATCAGACGCCGATCACACCACCGTCGTCCTTGGTGATGACCACCGTGGCCGAGCGGGGACGCGACGTGCCGCCATCCGGGAAGTGGCTGGTGATCGACGTCAGCGAGCCCGCTTCACCCGGATGCTGGATGTTGACGAACATCGCCTTGCCATCCGGCGTCCACGTGATGCCGGTGATTTCGCATTCGACCGGGCCGACCAGGAAGCGACGCAGGTTGGTACCCGGCGCCTTGCCGACATAGGTGCGCGTCGTCGTCGTGCCGGACACCACGTCCTTGGCGGCGCCGTCGCCGTACGCGCCAGGGACAGCGGCCAGCATCATGCAGTTGGTCACGTCGGTGTAGGCGCCGTCGTCGGTCTGGATCCAGATCAGGCCGTTAGGGCCGAACGCCAGGCCGTCAGGGCTCGACATGTCGTTGTCATCGGTCAACGACGACAGGTTGACGTTGGTGGCATCGGCGTCGGCCTGCGCGCCGAACACGTAGACGTCCCACTTGAACGTCAGGCTCGCCTGGTTGCCATCTTCCTTCCAGCGGATGATGTGGCCGTTGACGTTGCCCTTCTGCTCGCGGGTGCCCTTGAAGTCCGAGTACGCGCGCGGATTGGCAGCATCCAGCGGCTGGTTGCTGCTGCTGCCGCGGTTGGCGTTGTTGGTCAGCGTCAGGTACACCTCGCCGTTGGCCGGGTTGACCGCAGCCCACTCCGGGCGATCCATGCGCGTGGCACCGACCGAGTCAGCGGCCAGGCGCGTGGCCACGGCGATGTCGGCCTGGCTGGCGAACGGGTACAGCGTGTTGGCCGCGGTCAGGCCGTTCTGGCCCTGCTTGAGCGCGATCCACTGGCCGCTGCCATCGGCAGCGAACTTGGCCACGTACAGCGTGCCGGCATCCAGGTACTTGTCGCCGGCGGCCAGGCCGCCGGTGGCGTCGGCCGGGTTCCACAGCGCGTCGGACACCCACTTGTAGACGTATTCGCCGCGGCTGTCGTCGCCCATGTAGAACACCAGCGGCTGACCGCTGACCGGCTCGGCCGGCCAAGCGCCTTCATGGCCGAAGCGGCCCAGCGCCGTGCGCTTGCGCGGCACCGAGCTGGGGTTGAACGGATCGATCTCGACGATGTAGCCGTAGGTGTAGGCCTCGTTGCGGAAGTCGTCGGTGCCGTCGGTGGAGCTGCCCCGCAACGAGATGTCCCAGCGCGAGTATCCGGTTTCGCTGGCGCTGGCCGGCGTCACGGTCGCCCAGGCATTGCTGCCGGCTGCGCCCTGGTTGGTGCCGCTGCGCTTGAGCAGCACCACTTCGGTGGCGCTGCGCTTGCTGTCGTCATCGGCAGCGCGGCGGAAGTAGCCGGCCCAGTTTTCTTCGCAGGTGAGGTAGGTGCCCCACGGCGTGTAGCCGTTGGCGCAGTTGTTGATCGTGCCGCGCGTCATCGCGCCGGTCGGCGAGTACGCGGTCTTGGCGTAGGCGCTGCCAGCAACCGGGCCGTTCAACTGAATCGGCGTGAACGGGGTGATGCGACGGTTGAACGTGGAGCTTTGAACGTAGGCAAAGCGGCCATTGCTGCCCTTGGCCACTTCCACGACGCTGACACCGTGGGCTTCGATTTCCTTGCGTGCTTCCGACTCGGGCCGCGGCGCCGGGCTCGGGCCGTTCACATGCAGATAGATTTCGGTGATGTTCTCGTGGTTCATCACCAGCAGGCCGCGATCGACCGCGTTTTCAGAGTAGCGGCCGGCGCTGTCCATGCCGAAGAAGTGCATGCCGTCGTGATGGTCGCCAGCGCGCTGGCTAAAGTCGCTGTCGGTGCCGTCGTTGCGATAGGCGCTGGTGCTGGCCGTCAGCGGATCGCCCAGGCGCAGCAGCGTCGTGGCCGTGTAGCCGGCCGGGATGCTGACGATATCGTTCCGGTTCTTGGCAACAGCGGTGAAGCCCAGCGCGGTCGCCAGCGGCGGCGTCACGCTGTCGTCACCGTCTTCGTCGTCGTTGTCGTCGGTGCAGCCGATCAGGCTGGTGCTGCCGAGCACGGCCATCGCCGTGGCGGACAGGCCGCCGAGCAGCGCCTGGCGGCGCGACAGACGGGCGGCAAGCACCGCGTCGAACGAATTGGGGTCGGCCGCGACAGGAGCGCCCGCGGCGATACGGCGGAGATCATTCATCTTTGAAGTTCCGATTGGCTGTGCTGGGAAGTCATGGCAAGCCCAGCCGCAATGCGGTGGGACGGCGACGACCTTAAAATCCAGCGATGACAGCGCGGTGACGCTGCGATGACATCGCCGCTCGGGCGGTTAGAATCGGCCTAGTCTCCAACCTTGGCCATTGTTCCTTGAACGCTGTCGTCTGCTACGCCGTCACGCTCGCCGATCTGCGCGCTCACCGGTTCGATGTCCGTTGTCACCTCGCTGACGCACCGGCCGATCTGGTTTTGAGCTTGCCCGGCTGGATCCGCGGCAGCTATCTGGTACGGGACTTCGCCAAGCATGTGCTCGCGCTGCGAGCCGAGCGCGACGGCATCGCGCAAACAATCGAGCGTCTCGACAAGAACCGCTTCCGCGTGCCCGGTCGCGGCGCGCTGACGCTGCATTACGGCGTCAATGCGTTCGATGAGTCGGTTCGCAAGGCGTTTCTCGATACGCGGCGTGGGTTCTTCAACGGCAGCTCGCTGTTCTACTGCCCGGCTGGCTACGAGCGCGCCCGCTTCGAGCTGACGATCGAACGTCCGCTCGATCCGCTGTGCCACGACTGGAAGCTGGCGACGACGCTGACCGCCGAAGACGTCGATGCCGACGGCTTCGGTCGATACTCGGCGCCCGACTACGAAACGCTGATCGACAACCCGGTCGAGATCGCACCCTTCCAGCGATACGACTTCGATGTTGACGGCGTCCCGCATGCGCTGGTTTTGTCGGGGCGTGTCGAGCTCGACGCGGCGCGCGTGACCGGCGATCTACAGAAGATCTGCCATGTCGAGCGCGAGATGTTCGGCCAGCAGCCGGCGCGCGGCCCGGGCTTGGACTCGTATCTGTTCCTGACCAACGTGGTGTCGTCCGGTTACGGCGGCCTGGAACATCGCAGCTGCACGGCGCTGATCTGTTCGCGCGGCGACTTTCCGCGGCCCGGCAAGAGCGAGTTGAGCCGCGAATACCGCACGTTTCTCGGCTTGTGCTCTCACGAGTACTTTCACTTGTGGAACGTCAAGCGCATCACCGCCGCTGCGTTCGCCGAGTCGGACCTGCAGCGCGAAGCCTACACGCGCGACTTGTGGCACTACGAAGGGACCACCTCGTACTACGACGATCTGTTTCTGCTGCGTGCCGCGATCATCGACGCGCCGGTCTATCTGGACCTGGTGGCCGAGCAAGCGACGCGGCTGCAGCGCGCCCCGGCAAGGCTGACGCAGACGCTGGAAGACGCCAGCTTCGAAACCTGGATCAAGTACTACCAGCCCGACGAAAACTCGATCAACGCCAGCACCAACTACTACGTCAAAGGCGCGCTGGTGTCGCTGTGTCTCGACTTGAAGCTGCGCCTTGAATCGAGCGTGACGCTCGACGATGTGATGCGCACCTTGTGGCAGCGCTATGGCGCTCAGGATATCGGCGTGCCCGAAAACGGGCTGGCCGACACCGCAGAGCAACTCAGCGGTCTGGCCTTGCGGCCGTTCTTCGATCTTGTGCTGCGCAGCACCGACGAGCTGCCGCTGGCCGAGTTGCTGGCCGAGTTCGGGGTCACGGCCACGCTACGCGCGGCGACGTCGCCGATCGACGATGGCGGGCGCACCGCCAGCCGCGCGCACGGCGTCTGGGCTGGGCTGCGCTTGCGGCCCGGCGACACCAGCATCGCGGCTGTCATCAGCGATGGTCCCGCGATGCAGGCGGGCTTGGCGGCCGGCGATCAGTTGGTGGCGATCGACGGCTTGCGCGTCAGCTCGCAGAACTGGACCCGTCGTCTCGACCTGATCGACGCCGGGCGCGAGGTGCGGGTCGATTTCTTCCGCGGTGAAGAGCTGTTGTCGACGACGCTGACGTTGCTGCCGGCACCGCCGGATACCTGGACGCTGACGCTGGCCGATGTCGACGGTGAGCGCTTGGCGCGGCGCCAAGCCTGGCTCGGCGTTTGAGGCGATTCCGATGATGCGGACTGAATCCCGGCGACGCGACGCTGCGTACTAAACGCCCATGATCGAAGCCATTGTCAAACTCGTTTGTGCGTACGCCGTCGGTAACCTGATGGGCGGACAAATCGTCGGCTGGCTGCGCGGCGGCATCGACTTGCGCCAGCAGGGCAGCGGCAATGTCGGCGCCACCAATGCCTTGCGCACGCAGGGTGCGGCCTTCGCACTGTCGGTACTGCTGATCGACGTGCTCAAAGGCGTCGTGGCAGCGCGGCTGGTTCCATTGATCCCGTGGCCGCTGCCCGGAGCAGGTCATGTGCCGCTGGAGTCGATCCAGTACCTGTGCGGCGTCGGCGTTGCATTGGGACATTGCTATCCGGCCACGCTGGGCTTTCGCGGCGGCAAGGGCGTGGCAACGCTGGCCGGCGTATTCGGTGCGCTGATGACGCCGGCGCTGCCGTGGATGTTGCTGGTGTTCGCGCTGGTGGTGATGCTGACCGGCTATGTCAGCGCCGCAACGCTCGGCGCGACCGGCACGGTGCTGCTGTACGTGCTGATCTTCAAATCCCAGGCGCTCGTCGCGCCGGCCAGCGTGTTTACGCTGGCGATGGCCGCACTGGTGCTGTTCAAGCACCGCGACAACGTCCGTCGCTTGCTGACTGGCACCGAGCATCGCTTCGAAAAAGCCCGCGTGCTCGGCCGCTTGTGGGCGCCGCGTCGGTGAGCGAGAGCCTGCTCGATACCTTGGCCGACGGCCAGTGGCATAGCGGCGAGGCGCTGGCCGCCAGTGCTGGCATTACGCGCGCCGGGCTGGCCAAGCGCGTCGACAAGCTGCGCGAGATGGGCTTGGACGTGGAGGCGCGCCAGGGGCTGGGCTATCGGCTGACACAGCCGCTGGAGCGGCTCGATGCAGCACATCTGCAGGCCACCGCACCGGCAGGCTTGCGTGTGGCGGTTGTCGACAGCACCGATTCCACGAATCGCCAGTTGCTCGATGCCGCCCCGATCGACGATCCGCAGGCGCTGCTGGCCGAATACCAGACGGCCGGGCGCGGTCGGCGCGGCCGGGTCTGGCGCTCGCCCTACGGCGCCAATCTGTACCTGTCGCTGGCCTGGTCGTTTACCCAATGGCCGCCGCAGCTGACGGCGCTGCCGCTGGCGGTCGGCGTCGCCTGCGCGCGGGCGCTGCGCAGCGTCGGGCTGCAGACGCTGCAACTGAAATGGCCGAACGACTTGTGGGTCGACCATCGCAAGCTGGGCGGCATCCTGATCGAGCATCGAGGCGAGGCAGGTGGCGCCTGCCGGGTCGTCATCGGCATCGGCTTGAACGTGGCGATGTCGAACGCGCAGGCCGACGGTATCGACCAAGCCTGGATCAGCCTCGACGAAGCGCTCGGCACCAAGGCATCGCGCAATGCCGTCGCCAGCGCGCTGCTGACGGCGCTGCACGGCGTCGTCGGGGCGTTCGAGTATCAGGGCTTCGCACCGCTGGCGGCCGAATGGAGCGCGCTGGATCTGACGCGCGACCAGCCGGTGCAGATCACCGGGACGCCGTCGTATCAGGGCATCGCGCGCGGTGTCGACGAGATCGGCGCCCTGCAGGTCGACGTCGACGGCGAGCGGCGCGCCGTGCATTCCGGCGACGTCAGCCTGCGGCTCGCGTCATGAGCGTCAGCAGCCCGATGCTGCTGCTCGATATCGGCAACAGCCGTGTGAAGGCGGCATGGGCCGACGACGCGGAGGCGCCACTGCGGATGCTGCCGACCGAGCCGCACGACGCCGATCCAGCGGGTGCGCTGGCGCGGCTGACGCTGCCGCCGCAAGCGCCGGCGCAGATCTGGATCTCGCATGTGCTCGGTGCCGCCGGCGAAGCCGCGCTGGATGCGGCCGTTGAGTCGCGCTGGCGTTTCCGGCCGCAGTACGCCCGGGCGGTTGCGGCGCAGCAGGGCTTGCGCAGCGCGTATGTCGAGCCGGTGCGCCTGGGTGTCGACCGCTGGCTGGCGATGCTGGCGGCCTATCACTTGGCACCAGCCGGTGCGGTGGTCGTCGATGCCGGTACCGCACTGACCACCGACGTGATCGGTGCCGATGGTGAGCACCGTGGCGGCACGATCGGTGTCGGCCTGCTGACCGCGCAGCGTGCCGTGCTCGGCGCCACCCGCTTCGCTACGCGTGACCTGTCGGCCGGCTACGACGGCGGACTTGGCCGCGACACCGAAACCTGCGTGCGCCAAGGCGCGATGCTTGCCTGCCTGGGTGCGATCGACCGTGCGGCCGCGCTGGCAGGTCCCGATAGCGCCCGGTTCATTACCGGCGGCGACGCGACGCAGTTGCTGCCCTATCTGACCGGGCCCTGGCAGCACCGGCCGCTGCTGGTCCTCGAAGGCCTGCGCTGGTGCGCGGCCGCTGCCTCGCCGGCCGCGCTGGCGGGCGGTGCCCCGCACGACTAAACTTGCGGCCCTTCGCCGGGTTAGCACAGCGGTAGTGCAGCGGTTTTGTAAACCGAAGGTCGGGGGTTCAAATCCCTCACTCGGCACCAGAAAAGCGACGGATGACGCGATACACCGCGTCGTCGAGCCCCCGGAAACGGGGGCTTTTTGTTTGGGGTCGGTTGCCGCCGTCCCATACCGGCGGGATCAGGCGCTCTCGATGGCCGCGAATGCGGCAGAGAATCGGCGCCTGCCCTTGGCGATGCGCTTCGCTGCCGTTGGTCGCGATCGATGCCGGCAGCAGCGGTGATCGGCCTAGCGTGCAACGACACGCAGGGGGTTCCAATGCCCGCAACGTTCGATTCACCGCTAAGCGCCGCGCCCGATCCAGTCGATGCCGACGACGAAGGCGGTGGCGCGTCGATCGACGATCAGCGTCAGCAGTTGCTGAGCGTGATCCACGCAATGGTCGGTCAGCCTGTACCGCCGCCGCAGACGGCCCGGCTTGATGAGGCGGCGTTTCTGGCCCAGATGCTGTCGATGGTCCGACAAGTGCAGCCGTTGGCGCTGCACTCCCAGAAGCTGGAAGCGATCGGCCAACTGGCGGCCGGCATCGCGCACGAAATCAACACGCCGATTCAGTTCATTTCCGACAACGTCGCCTTCCTGAAGCAGGCCTTCATGCTGCTCGACCCACGTGCCGACGGCGGCAGTACCGTCAACGAGCGCCAGTTGCGGTACGCACGCGAGCAGATTCCGCTGGCATTTGAGCAGACGATCGAAGGCTTGCAACGGGTCATCCTGATCGTCTCGGCGATGAAGCGCCTGTCGCATGCCAGCAATGGACAGCGCGACTCGGTCGACATGATCGACATCATCAACACCACGTCGGTCGTGTCGCGCAACGAGTGGAAGTATGTCGCCGACATGCAGATCGACGTGACGCCCCAGATGCCGCCAGTGCCGTGCATCCGCGACGACATCTACAGCGTGCTGCTGAACATCATCATCAATGCCGCCCATGCAATCGCAAGCCAGGTCGAGGCCGGGCGCTACGAGAAGGGGCTGATCCAGATTCGGGCCCGCGCCTTGGCCGACTGCGTGCGCATCACGATTGCCGATAACGGCTGCGGCATCGCTGATACCGCTCGCGGCCGGGTGTTCGAACCGTTCTATTCGACCAAGGCCGTGGGCAAGGGTACCGGGCAGGGCCTGGCGATCGCCCACTCGATCGTCGTCCAGAAGCATCGCGGTCGTCTGTGGTTCGATAGCGCACCCGGAGAAGGCACGTCGTTCCATATCGAACTGCCGTTGCAGGCGACCAGCGAGTAAGCGGCCATGGACGTACTGTTCGTCGACGATGAAGAACTGATACTCAAGGGCGTACAGCGCACGATCGGACTGGCGGGCTTCGATTGGAACGTCCGCTATGCGACGTCGGGCCGTCAGGCGATCGCGTTTTGCGAAGCGGCAGCGCCCGACATCATCATCAGCGACATGCGGATGCCGGGCATGGACGGTGCCCGTCTGCTCAAGCAGGTGCAGCAGCGCTGGCCTTCGACACTGCGTGTGATTCTGTCGGGCCATGCCGATGAAGAGATGACGATCCGTGCGCTCGACGTTGCCCATCAGTACCTGACCAAGCCTTGCGACCTGTCGACGCTGGAGACGTTGATCGAGCACTGCGCCGAGGATCGACAGCGCCAGGATGATGCGTCGTTGGTCGCCCTGGTCGGGCAGTTCGACCGGCTGCCGGTGGCACCGCGCAGCTATCTGCAATTGCAAGCCTTGTTGACGACGCCCGGCTATGACTTGGGCCAAGTGACGGCACTGATCGAGCATGATGTGGCGCTGGCCGCCAATGTGCTGAGGCTGGCCAACTCGGCCTATTTTCGAGCCAACGCACCGATCAGCGATGTTCACACCGCCGTCGTCCGGCTCGGACTCTCGACGATCAGGACCTTGATTCTGATCTGCGATCTGTATTCCGACGACGCCTATCGTGACGATCCCGTGTTGGCCCGTTTGCGCGGCTGTGCCATCGAAGCCTCGATCATCGCGGCCACGCTAATGCACGGTACGCCGGGACGTGATGTGGCGATGACGGCGGCGCTGCTGGCCGATATCGGTCGCATGCTGATGCATCGGTATCGAATGTCGACGACCGATCGCCACGCGGAGGTCGGTGCTTACCTGCTGTCGACGTGGGGCATGCCGGATTCGCTGGTGGATCTGGTCCGGCAGCATCACTCGCCTCGATGGGTCGATGATGCGGCGATGCGCGAGCTGATCACGGCCACCCATATCGCCGTCTGCGTGGCCAACGCCGAGGCTTGCGACAGCGGCTATTTGCTGCAACTCGGTAACCGTGCCGACGCGCTGCTGGGTCTGGCTCGTCAATGTCTGGCGCAGACCACGGCGATCGATGGAGAGCGGGATCGTGGCTAGCGTGCTGTTCGTCGACGACGAACCCCAGGTTTTGGCTGCGATCGAGCGCAGCCTGTTTCAGCGCTACGAGCTGTACACGGCCACCTCCGGTATCGCCGGGCTCAAATGCCTGATAGACCATCCCGACATCCGCGTCGTGGTGTCGGATATGCGGATGCCGGTACTCGACGGTGCGCAGTTTCTGCAGGAAGTCCGACGGCGTCATGAAGGCGTCGTCACGCTGCTGCTGACCGGCCATGCCGATCTCGAACAGGCTGCCGCGGCCGTCAACGAAGGCGCGATCTTCAAGTTGCTGACCAAGCCATGTCCGCAATCCACGCTATTCGGTGCGCTCGACGATGCGCTGGCGCTGGTGCAGGCACGCGATGCCGAATCGGCCCTGCTGCACACCACGCTGCTGGAGACGATGCGGGCGATGTCGCAGATGCTGGCCTTGGCCAGTCCGGCGGCCTACTTGAAGACGCGCTTCGTCGAGCAATGCGTACGCTACGGTTTGCCCCGATTGCAGTGGTCGGACCGCTGGCAATACGAAGCCGCTGCGACACTGAGCCAGATTGGCCGCGCCGGTGGCGACTCTGAGCCGTCCCTCGTGGAGGGCAGTGCAATGCCTGCGCATTCCGAGCGGGCGTGGGCGCTGCTGCGCTCGATACCCCGGCTCGACAAAGTTGCGCTGATGGTCCGGTATCACGACAGCGCGATTCCGGTCGAGCTCGACGAGACCAGTCGCCAAGGCGCGCAATTGCTACATGCGGCCGTCGTGCTCGAAGGCCTGACCTACAGCGAGTTGGGCCACAATCGGGCCCAGCAAGCGCTGATCGCCGCACGCCACAAGATTGCGCCGAGGATCATCGATGCGGTGCATGATTTCGTGCCGGACATCCATGGCGTGCGGCTCGAAGCCATTCACAAACTGGTGCCGGGCTGGCTGCTGGAGCAGGACGTGCTGACTGATGCCGGCATGTTGGTGCTGCACAAGGGCCAGCGGCTCAGTGAAGCGGCCATTACGGCGCTGAACAACCTGTTGAAGCTCGGCAAGATCGCGGATGGCGTCAGAGTGCAGCCGCTGTAACGCTAGCGCGGCTCATCCTTGGCTCGGCGATGGATGGCGCCTGCATCGTTGACGATGATCGTGAACCCGGAGGCTCGACCGCCGCCTTCGTCGTAATAGGTTCGCGATGATCGACCGCCGTCCAGACCCAGGCGCTGACCGCGTTCCATGGATCCGGTGAACAGTTGGTTGCGCCCGTTGCTCTTGGCGCGATACAGCGAGGTATCGGCCACCCGCATTGAATCGGTCAGCGTGCGACCGGGCGAGATCGAGCAGCCTCCGGCGCTGCAGGTCACGATATGGTCGGGACTTTGTTCATGCTCCAGACGCGCCAGCCGGATGTCGCGCAGCAGCGCTTCGACGCGTGCTTCACCGTCAATGGATGCGCAGTCGTACAGAAAGATCGCGAACTCGTCGCCGCCGATACGCGCCACCATATCGAAGGGCCGACGCGCGCAGCGGTTGAGGATCAGCGCCACATGCCCCAGAACCTGATCGCCCCGGACATGACCGTAGGTATCGTTGATCTGCTTGAACCGATCGAGGTCGATCAGCGCCAGGTAGTGGTGTGAGCCCTCGTCCGACCGGTGCTGCTGGCGCTGTACGCGCTCGAAATGATCTTCGAGTGCACGCCGATTCGGCAGTCCGGTCAGTGGATCGCGAAAGGCCTGGCTACGCAGCAGCAGCCGGGCGGCCCACTCGTGTTGGATCGATACCTGCCGCAGCAGGTTGGACACCAGCATCGGTCCCAGGACCAGGGCCTGCATCAGCCAGATCGAGGGTGTCGGCGTGGAGTCGCTCGCCAGATACAGCGCATCAAACAGCAGGATCACCAATCCGTAGCAAATGACGAAGCCGATGGAACGTGTCGGCGGCTGGTTCACCAGCGACAGCATCATCACCGGAACGACCAGCATGATCGACGGGGTCAGCTCGCCCCGGCTGAAGCCTTCGCTGTAGCGAACATATTCAGCGCAGACGACGGTGGCCATGAACATGCCGCCGATAGCCCAGTCGATCAATCGATGGCTGCAATCAACCAACAAGAAGCGCGTCAGAGCGGCGTATCCCAACAGCAGTCCGAACAGCAGTCCGTAGACCACGACCGGGTCCTGCAAGGGATGCGGGATCGCGGCATAGATCCAGAGTGGTGCGACCGCCGTCATCGTCATCAGCCCCAGCACGGCATACAGGCGGTCGGGCAGCGTGCGATGGCCAAGATGAACACGCAGGCTCTCGGCGAGCGCGGGCGACAGCACCTCGGTGTGAAATCGCCCCGAGACGATGCGTTCCAGTGCCTGAAGATCTTCGGCCGCCAGATCCGGTGCAGCACTGTCGTCAGCGTCGCTAGGCGGCTTGAATGGCAGCCATGACCACCAGCCTCGTTCTGCCGAGTTGACCAGCATCGTCATCCATCCCTTGATTGATTGCTCTGCCGCATCCCATATCGGCAGTGGTACCGGCGCGGTCGATCCGATGCGGGCCTGATCAGGCGCAGCGCTTCGTGTACGAGTGTTGCCTTGCGTCGGGCACCGAAAGTCTAGACGCGGCGTTGTACGGTCAACGCGCGCTCTGCCGGCAAATTGCTACCGGCTATCGACCGATGGGGGTGTTTTGCAGGCACAGGCCTCGTTTTGGCGCGTATCGCTGATGCTGCAGTGGGCACTCTGGGGACAGCGAACCTATAGTGCCGTCTGTCCTCCACCGATCGAAACCACCCCGGTGAAAACGTTCATTACCGCTGGTTTGCTGGTCTTGGCTGCCCAGCTGGCCGCGTGCACGACGATCGCTGACCTCACTGAGACACGGGACGGTGCGCGCTTCCGCGTCGGTGACCGTGCCAGTGCTCGCGTCGGCGACGTGATGCTGGATCGCTACCGTTATGCGACCGAACCGACGGCCAAGCCTCGGTCCGAGATTGCGGCGGCCCCCGGTCGTTACGCGTTACGTGCCGGCTATCCGTTGGTGGCGCGACGCGTCGACGGCGAGGCTGCGTATTGCACTCCGCCACAGGCCAGCAGCGTGGCCTGTTTCTACGACCGCGATGGCGATAGCGCTTTCGACCACGACTGGGTCAGCAACTGGGGCGTCGCCAGCAGCGTCCGGCCGCTGCCGGTGCCGGAGCCTTATGACAAAGTCGACAGCCGGATGGCGCGCGGCTTCAAGTCGGAGCTGATCTACCTGGGTCTTAACGGTCAGGTGATTCAGCTGCGCTACCAGGACTACACCGATGATCTAAGCGCGCCGAGCTATACCCAGCCGCTGCAAGTCACGCTCGATACGGCCCCCGCCGTGACCGAGATTCGCTACCGAGACGCGTTGCTTCGGGTGCTCGAAGCTGATGCCACGCAGATCCGTTATCAGATCATCAGCGGATTTTCGGAGTAGCTGACCGACGCGTCGGCGCGCCGGCCGCGTCCGCCACGCGCCCGACCGGCTAGACTGGCCGCCCTTTGCCGCTGTGCCCGCCTCATGCTGCTGACGCTACGCGATGTTTCTCTGAATCTGGGCAGCACCGTACTGCTCGACCACGCCGCTTTTTCGATCGACAAGGGCGAACGCGTCGCGATCATCGGCCGCAACGGCGCCGGCAAGTCGACGCTGATGAAGGTCATCGACGGCGTCGTTGCGATCGACAGCGGCGAGATCGTCCGCGCGCAGAGCCTGCGCATCGCGCGCCTGGTGCAGGACGTACCGGCCGGCACCGACGGCAGCGTGTTCCAAGTGATCGCACAAGGCTTGGGTACCGCCGGTGCGCTGCTGGCTCGTTATCACGAGCTGCTCGCCGCCGAGCGCTACGACGAGCTGGGCGATGTGCAGTCCAAGCTCGAAGCGGTCGACGGCTGGACGCTGGACCAGCGCGTGTCCGAGACGATTTCTCGGCTTGACCTGCCCGGCGAGGCGATCTTCAGCAGCTTGTCCGGCGGCTTAAAGCGCCGCGTGTTGCTCGGGCAGGCGCTGGTGCAGCAGCCCGATCTGCTGCTGCTCGACGAGCCGACCAACCATCTGGACGTCGAATCGATCGCCTGGCTCGAAGAATTCCTGGTCGGCTATCCGGGCGCGATCTTGTTCGTCACCCATGACCGTGCATTCCTGCAGCGGCTGGCGACGCGCATTCTGGAACTGGACCGCGGCTGGCTGACCAGCTGGCCCGGTGATTACGACAACTATCTGCGGCGCAAGGAAGAGCGACTGCACGCGGAAAGCCAGGAGCGCGCGCTGTTCGACAAGCGCCTAGCGCAGGAAGAAGCCTGGATCCGCAAAGGCGTCGAAGCGCGGCGCACGCGCAACCAGGGCCGTGTCGAGCGGCTCATGCAGTTGCGCCAGCAGTTCAGTCAGCGACGCAATGCGCCTGGGCAGGCGCGGATGCTGATCCAGGAAGCCGACCGCAGCGGCAAGCTGGTCGCCGAAGCCGACAACGTGGCCTATTCCTATGGCGAGCGTCCGATCGTGCGCGGTCTGACAACGACGATCATCCGCGGCGACAAGCTCGGCATCATCGGGCCCAACGGCGCCGGCAAGACCACGATGATCAACCTGCTGCTGGGCCGGCTGCAGCCGCAGAGCGGCGCGATGAAGCTCGGCGCCAATTTGCAGATCGCCTACTTCGACCAGCTGCGCGGGGGCCTGGACGAGAACGCATCGGTCGTCGACAACCTCGGCGACGGCAAGGACTACGTCGAGATCGGCGGCGCGCGCAAGCATGTGATGGGCTACCTGCAGGACTTCCTGTTCACGCCCGACCGGGCACGTTCGCCAGTCCGCGCACTCAGCGGCGGTGAGCGCAACCGCCTCCTGCTGGCCAAGCTGTTTGCGGTGCCGTCCAACTTGTTGGTGCTCGACGAGCCAACCAACGACCTGGACATGGAAACGCTGGAGCTGCTCGAAGAACTGCTGATGGACTACGAGGGCACCGTGCTGCTGGTGTCGCACGACCGCGCGTTTCTGGACAACGTGGTCACGCGCTGCTTGGTGTTTGAAGGCGGTGGCCGCGTCAATGAATACATCGGCGGCTATCAGGACTGGGTGCGGCAGCGCCCGGCGTCGGCCTTGCGCGCCAGCAGTGGCGGCAGCAACAACAACGCGGGCAGCAAGCCGGCTGCAGCGCCGGCCGTGGCCGCCAAGCTGACGATCGCCCGCGCACTCAACGCCAAGGAGCGTCGCGAGCTCGAAGAGCTGCCGGCGCGGATCGAAAAGCTCGAAGCCGAGCAGGCCACGTTGGCCGACGAACTGAGCGCGCCCGGCTTCTATGACCGCCCGAAGGATCAAGTGCTGAAGGTACAAAAGCGCCTCGACGAGCTGGCGCGGACGCTGGCAACCGCCTACGCGCGCTGGGAAGAGCTCGAAGCGCTGAAGTAAAGAGCGCTCGCCTTCCAGTGCCGCGGCTCAGGGCGAGATGCAGCAGCGGTTGCGGCCGCTATTTTTGGCCTGATACAGCGCCTGGTCGGCACGCTCGAACAAGCTTTGCGGCGTGTCGTTGTCACGAAACCCGGTCACGCCGCAGGACACGGTGATCGACACCGGCATCTGCCGGAAGTGGAAGCCCAGCTTCTCCACGGTCTGCCGCAGCTTGTCGGTCACCGCCAGCGCACGCGACGGCGTCACGTCGTCGAGCAGCATCACGAACTCTTCGCCGCCGTAGCGAGCCAGGAAGTCGTTGTCGCGCAGCCGCCGTCCAAGCTGCTTGGCCAGCACCTGCAGCACCTTGTCGCCGGCGGTGTGCCCGTACTGATCGTTGATGTGTTTGAAGTGGTCGACGTCGAACGCGGCGATGCTGCGCGGTCGTTGGTCGCGCTTCCAGGCCAGCAATTCGGCTGCGACGCGCTCGTCATAAGCCGCCCGGTTGGGCACGCCGGTCAAGCCATCGCGGCTGGCTTTTCGCTCGAGCTTGCGCACCGAGTGCATCAGGGTCTGGGTTTGGTTCTCCAGTTCTTCGATCCGCGACCGTAGTGCCTCGTTGCGCTCACGATGCGTCTGCACGCGTGCCTCTTCGCGCACGCGGTAGTCGCGCACGCGTTGGTCGATTGCGGTCAGACGCCGATACACCTGGCTCTGCAAGCTGGCCAGATCCGCAGCGTCGCGCGTGTTGGCATATAGCGCCTCGGTTTCGCTGAGCAGCTGCTGGCCGAACGCATGGCCTTCGGCCAGTGCGCTGGCGCGCTCTTCGGTGTCGCCGCGCAAATGCTCGACGATATCTTCCAGGCGTTCGTTGAACATCCGCAGCAGGCGATCGGCTTCGGCTTTCTCGCGGTGCAGCGTCTGCGCTTGAGCGTCGGCGAGATCGGCGACCTGTATCGCGACGCTGGCCAGTGATTCATGCGTGGGCTGCGGGTCACCGAGCTTGCCGAGCAGTTCGCGCGCGCGGTCGCCGGCCCCGGGCAGTGCGGAGAGCCGGTCGAGCAGCCGTTGCAGCATCTGCGTCAGTGCCGGCGACGGTGGCGGCATCACCGCAGCGGGGGTTGTGACAGCGAGCAGCGCCGGGACCGGCGCCGACGGCGTGGCAGCGACAGCAGACCGCGCCGGTACGACGGCCGTGGTCGCGGGCGGCGCGTCCTTCTGGTCCAACACGGTCACGGCCTGGGTCAGCTGGCCCAGCAGCGTCTCCAGCGGCCCCGGCTCGGCCGGACGGCGCAACGCGCCCAGCACTTGGGTCAGCGAGGCGTCGAGCGTCTCGTGCTGACCACGCGCGGCGATGCACAGCCGGCTCGCGATCCGGCGCAGCAGTTCCTCGGTGTCGCGCCAGTGTCGTTCGCGCTTTTCCAGCTCGTCGACGGTCTCGCGGTATTGGCGCTGCCAGCGGTCAGGCTCCATGGGGGCGTCGGGCGAACAAGGGGTAATCCGCCTATCGGCGCTTGTTCAGCGAACTTGAGCCGCCGCCGCGCCCGGCGGGGTGATCGGACTCAGTGATCCGATGCCGCGACCCACAGCGCGGCCAGCGCTTCGAGCCCGGCGCGATCGGTGTCGTCGAAGCGCGCGTGCTCGGGGCTGTCGAGATCCAGCACGCCCAGCAGGCGTTCGCCGTGCAGCAGCGGCACGACGATTTCGCTGTTGGACGCGCTGTCGCAGGCAATGTGGCCCGGAAACGCGTGCACGTCCTCGACGACTTGCGTGCGACGCGTCGCCGCAGCGGTGCCGCAGACGCCGCGTCCTAGCGCGATGCGGATGCAAGCCGGCTTGCCCTGAAACGGGCCGAGCACCAGCCCGCCGTCCTTCAGCAAGTAGAAGCCGGCCCAGTTCAGGCCCGGCAGGCCGTGGAAGATCAGCGCCGACAGATTGGCCGCGTTGGCGATCGCGTCGCGCTCACCGGCAAACAAGCCTTGGGCCTGGCTCAGCAGTGCCGCGTAGCGTTCGGGCTTGGACAGAGTCGAGGTGTCGTGGAGTTCGAACATGGGTACAGCCTAACGGGAAAACGCGATGCCCAGGCCGATGCGCGTGACCGAGTCGTTGTAGTCGAGCAGGCTCTCGCCGTATCCATGCCACAGATAGGCTTGGTAGAAGATCGAGCCGTCGCGTGATGGGATCGTGTAGTTGATGTTCAGCGCGCCGTGGCCGGTGTCCGGGTTCAGGCGCAGCATCGTGTGCACGACCTGACGCCGGCCGACCTGGCGCTGGTAGTGCAACTCGCCGTAGCCGTAGTGATCTTCGATGTCGGGGTTGTCGTCACCCTTGGGATCGTCCGGTGTTTTCTTGGCGTCCTCGGGCAGCCGGTACCAGGCTTTGACGTACAGCAGCGACTTGCCCTTGGCGCGGAACGGCGCGACGTACAACCGGTTCCAAGAGCGCGAGTCCGGCACGTCCTGGCCATTGGATTCGTGCTCGGCGCCAAAGTCGGCGCCCCAGTGGTGGAAGCGCTTCGGGTCCGGCGTCCAGCGGTAGAACAGTTCCGGGTTGTAGTCGGTTTCGCGGAACGGCCGCGAGCGGTCGGCGTCGTACACCTGCCAGAACGAGCGCTGGCTGTAGCCGAAGTACAGCGGCGTGCTGAACAACTGCACCTTGGCGCTGATCGCGAAGATCACTTCGGTCTGTGCGCCGGTGTAGTCGGGGCTGTACGTGGCCGGCAGGATGAACATCGGCTTGTGCGTGGACAGGCCGCGCGCCACTGACACGATTGAATACGCGTCGGGATCGTCGCTGCGCATCCGCCCGAACAGACCCAGGTTCTGCGCCATCGGTGAAGGCGGCGGCGGTGTGTCGGACGGCAGCGCGGCGCTGACTGCCGACATCGGAGCGCTGTCGCTCGTTGACCCGCTACCGAGTTCCGGCGTCACGGCCTGCGGCGCGACTTCGACGGCGGGCGGGCTGGCAACGATGGCGGCGCCTGGCGCGTCGATGGTCGGTGCGGAAGTGGGTTCGGGTGCGGCTTGCGCCAGCGCCGTCGCCGGGCACAGCGTCGATCCGACGGCGAGGCAGAGGGCGGCGCGGGCCGAGGTCGCGGTTGTCATTCCAGGCTTCCCATCGACTGGGTCGCGCTGCGGGCTCAGGCCGCCAACGCGTCCACGTAAGGTTTCATCACCCGCTCGACACGACACAGCTTGGCGTAGTGCCAGAGTTTGTCCTTGTCGACCTTATGCGCCGCGAACGCAGCGCGTAGCGCATCAACTGCAATGTGCGGGCCGATCTTGTTGCGGAACTTGAACAAGTCGGCCAGCGTTTTTTCGAGCGCGTAGATGCTGACGGTGACGCTTTCGATCTCGTGGTGCTCGACGCCTTCGGTAAACGCGGGGCCGCCCAGGCGCGCCACCTTGACCTCGGGATAGTCGAGCCGCGGCCGCGCCGCGCGCCGTTCGATCGCGATATAGACTTCGTCAGACAGCGGTTCGGCCAAGCCGTGGAACGCCAGCGCCGAGCGCAGGCAGATCACGCCGTTGGGTACGGCGCGACCGGCCACGGCCAGCGCCAAGTGCGAGGTCACCGGTTTGTCGGCCAGCACGTAGCTGCCGCGCCCGACCTTCTTGATCAGCCCCTTGTCGCAGACCCGGCGCAAGTATTCGGCTTGAATGCCCTCGGCGGCCAAATCCTTCGGACGCAGCACGCCGAGCTTTGACGCCAGCTCGACGATGCGGTCGGATTTGCTTGGTTCGTCCATCCGGAGAGGCGGGCCTGTGTGCAAGCGTAAGATGTTTTTAAAATCTGTATATATTTGAGAACAAGTTTGAAAGTATTGCAAGAGATCGTTTCAAGCTATTAATTGTAAAAGACTTTGTGACAAAGTCTTGAGTGCTTTCCGCACTATCCGTGAAACGCGAACGCCCATCCGGGCGCTCCATCCGAACAGGGAAGGACCCCCGATGCTGGTCGACGTCGCATTGTTTCTGGCTGCCGCCGTGATGTTCGTGCCGCTGTTCAAGCGCCTCGGTCTGGGCGCCGTGCTCGGCTATCTGGCCGCCGGCGTCAGCATCGGGCCCTGGGGCTTGGGGCTGATATCGGACGTCGAATCGATCCTGCATTTCTCCGAGTTCGGCGTGGTGTTGCTGTTGTTCATCATTGGCCTGGAACTGCAGCCTTCGCGCTTGTGGCGTCTGCGCTCGGCGGTGTTCGGCACTGGCGGCATGCAAGTGGTGCTGACGTCGATCGCGCTGGCCGGCATCGGCAGCGCCGCGGGCCTGCCGACGGCTGCTGCCGTCATCGCCGGCTTCGGGCTGGCGATGTCGTCGACCGCCTTCGTGCTGCAGATGCTGGCCGAGCGCGGCGAACTGACGACGCGGCACGGACGCGGCGCGTTCGCGATCCTGCTGTTCCAGGATTTGTCGGTGATTCCATTCCTGGCGCTGGTGCCGGTGCTGGGCGTGCATCCGGGTCAGGCCGCTGCCAGCGGCGCATCGACCGCCATCAGTGTTGCGATGGCGCTCGGCGCCGTCGTGCTGACCGTACTTGGGGGGCGTTACGCGTTGCGGCCGCTGCTGCGCGCACTGGCGCGGGTGCAAATGCCCGAGATTTTCACCGCTGCGGCGCTGCTGGTCGTGGTCGGAACCTCACTGGCGATGGAGGCGGTTGGACTGTCGATGTCGCTGGGTGCGTTTCTGGCCGGCGTGCTGCTTGCCGACTCGGAGTATCGCCACGAACTGCAGGCCGACATCGAACCGTTCAAGGGCCTGCTGCTGGGCTTGTTCTTTATTGCGGTCGGCATGTCGGCCAACGTCGGACTGGCCACGCAGCAGCCGCTGCTGGTGTTGGCGATCGTGTTCGGACTGATCGCGGTCAAGGCCGTGGTGTTGTGGGCCGTCGGGCGCGTCAGCGGTATGCCGGGCGACTCGTCGCGGTCTTTGGCGCTGGCCTTGGCCCAGGGTGGCGAGTTTGCGTTCGTGCTGTTCGGCGTCGCCAGCGAATCGGGGCTGATCGACAAGCCGCTGCAGGACTTGTTGGTGTTGTCGGTGACGCTGTCGATGATGGTGTCGCCACTGCTGTACCTGCTGCACGCACGGCTGCGGCCCGAAACGGCACCGCCGCCGTTTGACGAGATCGACGTCGACGCCGCGCCGGTGGTGATCGCCGGCTTCGGGCCTTTCGGGCAGATCATCGGCCGTATCCTGCGTACGCGGCGCATCCGCTACGCGGTGCTCGACAAAAGCGCCGATAACGTCGCGTTCCTGCGCAAGTTCGGCATCCCGGTGTTCTACAGCGATGCGGCACGGGTCGAAGTGCTGCGCGCCGCGCACGCCGACGAGGCGCGGTTGCTGGTCGTGGCGATCGCCGATGCGACCGAATCGATGCGCGTCGTCGAGGTCGCACGGCGGCACTTTCCGGACTTGACGATCCTGGCCTGCGCCCGCACCCGTCAGCACGCGATGGAGCTGACCGACCTGGGCGTGCACAGCGTGATCCGGCGCAGCTACTTCTCGTCACTGGAGGCGACCCGGCAGATATTGCAGTTGCTCGGCGACAGCGAGTCGCAAGCCGAGCGCACGATCGACGGCTTCCGCCGCAACGACGAAAAAACCCTGCTACGTCAGCTCGCCGGGCCGCGCGACGAACAGTCCATGCAACAGGCCGCGCGCGAGGCCGCGCGTGAACTCGAAGAGCTGTTCGACGCCGACAAGCAGAGTGATGACGGGGCGGCGGTGCGCGCGGCGACGTCGGCCCGATCCTGAGGTGCTGCCCGGCGTTCGCCCGCCGCAGCGCAAGCTGTACTAGGCTGTCGCGACGAGGGGGGAGCCGTGGGCAACATCACGCCGCAAATTCTGGTGTCGGTGGTCGCGCTGGGCATGGCGCTGGCGTTTCTGTCGGCCGACCGCCGCAGCAAGACCTCGCGCGCGCTGGCCGGTGCGCTGGGCACGACCAGCCTGGCGATTTTCCTGAACCAGAGCCTGATCCCCGATGCGGCGCATGCGCCGACCTGGTCCGGCTGGCTGGCGATTCCCGAGTCGCTGGCGATCGTGACGATGCTCGAATGGCTGCTGCGCGTGCGTCGCACGGTGCCGGCGCCGGCTGAATTCGATACCCGCTTCGGTGACCGGGTGCTGCGCTTCGGGCAGATCTGCGCCGGGTTCTATGCGCTGTTCGCCTTGCTGTGGCCGGACGTGCGTATTGAACAGTTCCTGCGCTCGGCCGGCGGCTCCGGCGCGTTTCTGCGCGGCGGGTTCTGGCTGTTTGCGGTGCCGGTTTTGCTGTCGGTGCTCGCCGGGCTGACGTCGCTGGTGCTGCTGCTGAACCGGCGGCCAGACCGCGCCGAACGCGCTCGGCTGCTGGCGTTCGCGGGATGCACGCCGTTCATGCTGTCGGGCTTCGTGCTGCCGACCAATCTGGGAACGATCGCGATCGTTATCGGCGAGATGATCTTGCTGATCGGCGCCGTTCACTATCACGTGCTGCAGGGCCGGCGCGGCTTGTTCATGGCGCGCTTCCTGTCGCCCGAAGTCGCCAAGCTGGTGTCCGAGCGCGGCTTGCGCCAGGCGATGCAGGACAACCAGCTGACGATCACGGCCGTGGCTTGCGATCTGCGCGGCTTTTCCAGCTTTGCTCGCGCCGTGCCGTCACAGATGGTGATTCAGGTGCTGCGCGAGTACTACGACGCGGTCGGTGCGGTCGTGGCGCGCTACGGCGGCACGATCAAGGACTACGCCGGCGACGGCGTGCTGGTACTGGTCGGTGCGCCGATCGCGATGCCCGATCACGCAGCGCGTGCCACCGAAATGGCACGCCAGCTTCGCGCCACCTGCCAGCAACTGGTCGGCCAATGGCGCGACACCGGCCCGTCGCTGGGCATCGGCATTGGCGTTGCCAGCGGGTCGGTCACGGTCGGCGTCATCGGCGGCGTGTCGCGGATGGAATACACGGCCGTTGGCACCGCCGTGAACCTGGCGTGCCGCTTGTGCGAGCAAGCCCATGACGGCGAGATCCTGATCGACACCTCGACCCGCGTCGCGGCCGGCAACCTGCCGATGTCCGAGCGCCCCGCCGTCGTGCTCAAGGGCTTCGGCGACCCGGTGGCGCATTTCGCGATTTAAGCGGGCGGCGTCGGCGGGTCGGCCTGCGCCGCGCCGACGGCCGGCGCCGGCTCGCTGATCGCCACGACCACGCCGGCGATCAACAGCGCCGTCCCGACCAGCACCGTTGCCGCGGGCCAGCGGCCGGCGTGCAGCGCGCCGTAGCCGATGCCGGCAATGGTTTCGAACACGATCATCTGGCCCAGCAGCGACGGGCGAAGTCGGGTGCTGGCCATGTTCCACAGCGTATTGGCCGCCCAGGACGTGATCAGACCGAGCACCACGCTGACGACGATGAACGCCGTCCAGTCCTGCGGGATCGGTGACGTTGACGTGCGGGTGCTGGCGACGAACAGCATCAGCGCAAACGGCAGTGCCGCCACGCCTTGCAGCGAGGCCCATTCCACGCCGCTGGTGCCGGGCCGGCCGCGTAGGCACTCACTGTTGGCAATGCCGTAGAACGTCCACAGCGCCAGCGACAGAAACGCGCACGCCAGGCCCAGCACTTCGTCGGACGTGGCGCGCACGAGGTCGTCGGCGCCCGCCGGCGGGCGCTCGTGGGCAAGCCATAGCCCGCCCAGAATCAGCAGCAGGGCCAGCGCATAGCGTGCGCTCGGCGCCTGGCGTGAGCGCCAGCGTCCGGCCAGCGACACCGTCACCGGCAGCAAGCCGATGATCAGCGTCGGCATCACGTAGCCGGCTTTTTGAACCGAAACGCTCAGCAATGCGTAATACAGCAGGTTGCCGGTCAGCGTCAGCGCGGTGGCTTGGCGCCACAGCCCAGGGCGATGCGGCGGCCGCGAGCGGTGGTACAGCAGCGCCAGCGCGACGGCCGATGCCAATCCGTAGGCGATGTAGCGGCCGGCGGCCACGGCCAGCCCTGGCCCAGGGGCCGAGAATCAGCGGCCCGACGAAGGCGAAGCCCCAGCCGGCGCAGGCCAGCACCGCGTAAAGCAGGCCAGCGCGGCTCATCGTTGAGGCTTCGGCGGTGCGGTGGTTGCGGGCGGGGTCATCGGCGGTGTTGGGGTCTTTCGAGCGGGTCTTACGGAACGTGACGGGATTGTTATAGTCGAGCCATGGATCTTCCGGTAATCAATCGTCTCAGCTCGGCCTTGCGCACGCGCAGCGTTGTGCGCGAGTTCGGCATCGAAGCGCTGGTCAAGGTGCTCGACGAGTACCTGCCCGAAGACCAGATCGCCGATGTCCGCCGCGCCTACGAGTTTGGTGCGAAGTATCACGCCGGGCAGAACCGCAGCTCGGGCGAGCCGTACATCTACCACCCGTTGGCGGTGGCGCGGATCCTCGCCGAAATGCGGATGGACGCCACGACGCTGATGGCGGCGATCCTGCACGACGTCGTCGAGGACACCGAAGTGTCGCCCGAGCGTGTCGCGATGGTGTTCGGTAAGGATGTGGCGAGCATCGTCGAAGGCGTCACCAAGATCGAAAAGGTCGAGGGCCTGTCGCGCGCCGAGCTGCAGGCCGAAAGCTTCCGCAAGCTGTTGCTGGCGATGACGCAGGACCTGCGCGTGATTCTGGTCAAGCTCGCCGACCGTCTGCACAACATGCGCACGCTCGGCGCACGCGACCCCGAAAAGCGGCGCCGCGTCGCCAAGGAAACGCTGCAGATCTACGCCCCGATCGCGCAGCGGCTCGGCATCAACACGATTCGCACGCAGCTCGAAGATCTGGCCTTCGCCAACATGTATCCCGAGCGCCATCGCGTGCTCGAACGCGCCATCGACGACCAGATCGGCGATTCACGTGATTTGATTCGCGGCGTCGAAAGCAAGCTTGCCAAGGCGCTGCGCGACGAAGGCATCGGCGCGACCGTGGTCGGTCGTGAAAAGAACATCTACAGCATCTACCAGAAGATGCGCCGCAAGAAGATGCGTCTGCTGCAGGTGATGGACCTGCTCGGCTTTCGCATCGTCGTGGCCAAGGTCGACGACTGCTATCGCGCGCTCGGCGTGGTGCACCACGTCTACAAGCCGGTGCCGGGCGGGTTTGACGACTACATCGCCAATTCCAAGGCCAACGGCTACCAGAGTCTGCACACGACCTGTATCGGCCCCGAAGGTCACAAGATCGAAGTGCAGATCCGCACGCGCGAGATGCACCACATCGCCGACTCGGGCATCGCCGCGCACTGGCAATACAAGCTCGGCAGCAAGGACGGTGCGTCGGCGCCGCAAGTGCGTGCCAACGAGTGGCTGCGCAGCCTGTTCGACGAACTGGGCACGGCCGGCTCGCTGGAATTCATCGAAGGCGTCAAGGTCGACCTGTTCCCGGACGAGGTCTACGTGTTCACGCCCAAGGGGCTGATCCGCCGGATGCCGCGTGGCGCCACGTCGGTCGACTTCGCGTATTCAGTTCATTCCGAGCTGGGCGACCGCTGCGTCGCCGCGCGCATCGACGGCAGCCTGGAGCCGCTGAACACGCCGCTCAAGAGTGGCCAGACGGTCGAGATCATCACCGCGCGCCACGCCCGTCCGAATGCGGCCTGGCTCAACTTCGTCAAGACCGCCAAGGCGCGCAGCCATATCCGCAACTTCCTGCGCAACCAGCGCGAAGACGAGGCCGTGCGCCTAGGCCGGCGCCTGATCGAGATCGCGATGCGCGATTTGGGCGTGCCGCTGGCCAAGCTTCGCGAAGATGCTGCCGAGCCGGTGCTGAAGGCTTACGGGCTCAAGGACGTCGAAGAACTGTACGCGGCCATCGGTACCGGCGAGCGCCTCGCGCCGCTGGTCGCCCGGCATTTCTTGCCCGACCAGAACTCGCCGGATGCCGAAACCAGCAAGGCGGCGCCGCTGGCGATCGAAGGCACCGAAGGCCTGGTCGTCGACTACGCACGCTGCTGCCGTCCGATTCCGGGCGACGAGATTCGCGGCAACGTCAGCGTCGGCCGCGGCATCGTGATTCATCGCATCGACTGCAAGCACGCCAAGGCGCGTCCGCAGGACTGGGTGCCGCTGATCTGGTCCGACAAGGTCCAGGGCGACTACCTGAGCGAGCTGCGCGTCCACGCGCAGAACATGCGCGGCTTGCTGGCGCGTGTCACGGCTGAGATCACCAGCAGCGAATCGAGCATCGAAAACGTGCAGATGCCCGATCGCGCCGGCGGCGAAACCATCGAGATGCGCTTCGTGATCACCGTGCGTTCTCGCGTGCATCTGGCGCATGTGATGCGCCGCCTGCACCGCCTCGACGGCGTCGAGAAGGTGACGCGCAGCTGATCCTGGTGCCGTCACCGGCGCAACGGCACCGGTGACAGCGGCGCGGCCTCAGCGCGGTATCGCGCGGTACGCGTTCTCGCGCACCGGCGAGCGCAGCAGCGTCACCGGGCGAGTGTTCGCGCCGTCGGCGCTGTTGGGCCGCGCTGCACTGCCGCAGTTGCCAACGTCGCGATAGCGCAGCGCCGTTGCCAGCAAGTCTTCCTGCGGATTGCCGAGTGCGGCCGTGAAATCATCGGCGACGATGCATCCCGGCACAAAGCCGTTGGCATAGTCGCCAAAGCCCTTGTTGTTGACCCCGGCGAACTCGATGGCGAAGTACGACAGCCCGCAGTTGTCCTGCGCATAAAAGCCGTACGGCTTGCCGCAGGTCGTGTCGCCGATCAGCACGACGTCGACGTCGACGCCGCGCAAGCCGTTGATGATCGCCTCGCTGGCCGAGCAGGTGCCGTCGCCGATCAGCACGAACACGCGCGGCAGGTTGAGCGTCGGCAGCGGGGTGCCTTCGGCCACGCTGCGGTCGAAGCCCTGCGTGCTGCTATGGAACGGCGTGGCGACGTCGGACGCACGCGCCAGCGGATTCTTGTCGTTGAACGACAGCCGCTCGAAGGTCTTGCCGCGCGTGCGCGTATCGCCGGCGATCATGAACGACAGCTCGCTGGCGATATCCAGAAAGCCGCCGCCGTTGTAGCGCAGGTCGAGCACCAGGTCGCTGACGCCGGCGTCGCGCAGTTGCGTGATCGCGCGCAGCAACTGGCCTTCGGCCGTGGCGATGTGGTCGTTGAACAGCAGATAGCCGACGCGGCCGCTGGCGGTATCGAGCGTCAACACGTTCTGTACCGGCGTCGAGGTGACCACTTGCGCTGACAGCGTCACGTCGCGGGTGGTGTCGCTGCCCAGATCGCGGATCGTGAACGTGTGGCGCTCGCCCTCGGTCGACGGAAACAAGCCGCGATTGAGCGTGTCGACGCCGTCGTCGCTGCTGTCGTTGACCAGATCCACGCCGTCGATGGCCAGGATCGCGCCGCCGCGCGCAATCGACGCGGCTGCCGCTGGCGTGTTGGGGTCGGTGTAGGCGATCCGTGCTTCACGCGGCGGCCGCGTGGCGAGCAGCGCCACTTGCATGCCGTAGCCGACGCTGACGCCGCCTTGTGACAGCGCGCGCCACTCGTCGGTCGGGAACGTGAAGCTGAAGCCGTCCTTGGGCCGGTCGTCGACGATCTGCGGTGTTTTCAGCGCCTGGAAGTACGCGTCCAGCGCATCGGTCACGCTGCCGCCGTACTCGGCGGCGGTGTAGTTGCCGGCATCGACGAACGGAATCTCGCGGTACCAGAGATACACTTCTTCCATATAGGTGCGTACCCAGTTGCGTTCATCGGCCAGCGTGCCGGCACGGTCGGGGTAGGGCCGGTTGTTGTTGAACGGGTCGACTCCGGTGCGCGGCACCGCGCAGATCGCGGCGATCTTGTCCGACTGTGCGGTGCGTTGTTCCCACAGCGTCAGGCTCGAGCCGGCGAACGAGCCGGACGATCCACCGCCGCCGCAAGCGGCCAGCAGCACGGATGACGCGAGCAGCAGCATCGATGAACGGGTAAACGGCAGCAGGTGGCGCATGGGGATCCGGGCATGGGGTGATGGGCCTTGCCATCAAGATTAGTGCCCAACGCGGGCCGCTGCGCGGCATCCAACGACGGGTGGTGTGAAGCAGCCCGTACAATGAGCGATGCCCCGCCGCAATCGCACCCCCGAAGTGGTCACTCGCCCCGGCGAGCCCGAGCCGGCCGCCGACTGGCGGATGCTGCCGGCGCTGCTGCCGCATTTGCGCGACTACCCCGGCCGCATCGCGTTGGCGATGGCCTGCCTAGTGGTCGCCAAGCTGTCCGGTGTGACCTTGCCGCTGGTACTCAAGCACCTGGTTGACGACCTCGACGGCACGCGCGCGGCGCTCGTCGCCGTGCCGCTGGCCTTGTTGCTGGCTTATGGCGCGCTGCGCTTCGTCAACGTGCTGATGGGCGAGTTGCGCGACGTGGTGTTCGGCCGCGTTGCCGAACGCGCCGTGCGCCGCAGTGCGCTGCAAGTGTTCCGCCACCTGCACGCGCTGGATCTGGACTTCCACCTGAGCCGCCGCACCGGCGGCCTGTCGCGCGACATCGAGCGCGGCGTCGCCGGTATCAGCTTCCTGTTGCGCTTCATGC
>Ga0255089_1000137_pt1 | contig 35430 bp, 26 predicted proteins | sample Colum_Miss_RepC__2_FD_188468 | JGI IMG/M metagenome (GOLD analysis project Ga0255089, IMG submission 188468) | Freshwater microbial communities from Columbia River, Oregon, United States - Colum_Miss_RepC_8d | ecosystem: Environmental > Aquatic > Freshwater > River | place: USA: Oregon... | reverse complement strand
CGCCAGCCTCAGCGAGGCCGAGCGTGCGGCCGGCGTCGCGGCGATGTCGGCCGGCAACCATGCGCAGGGCGTGGCCTATCACGCCACCCGGCTGGGCATCAAAAGCGTCATCGTGATGCCGGTCAACACGCCGTTCACCAAGGTCAAGAACACGCGCGAACTGGGCGGCGAAGTGATTCTGCATGGTGAGAATCTGGCCGAGTCGCAGGCCTTCCTCGAAGCCGAGCTGATCGGTCGCCGCGGCATGACGCTGGTCCATCCGTATGACGACGCCAAGATCATCGCCGGCCAGGGCACGGTCGCGCTGGAGATGCTGGCCACGGTGCCCGAGCTCGACACGCTGGTGGTCCCGATCGGCGGCGGCGGGCTGATTTCGGGCATGGCCATCGCCGCGCATGGCATCAAGCCCGAGTTGCGCGTGGTCGGCGTCGAATCGGCTGGTTACCCGTCAGCCTACGCCGCACTGCAGGGCGATCCTTCGTTGGTCAAGGGCGGCCAGACGATTGCCGAGGGCATCGCGGTGCGCAATATCGGCCAGCTGACGCTGGCGATCATCCGTGAGCAGGTCGCTGACCTGATGCGGGTCGACGAGGCGCCGATCGAGCGCGCGGTTGGGCTGTTGGCCACGATCGAAAAGGTGATCGCCGAGGGCGCTGGCGCCACCGGCCTGGCGGCGCTGCTCAGCGACCCGGCGCGCTTCGCCGGCCGCAAGGTCGGCCTGGTGATCTGCGGCGGCAACATCGATTCGCGGCTGCTGGCCTCGGTGCTGCTGCGGCAGCTGGTTCATGAATCGCGGCTGGTCAGCCTGACGATCGACATCGAGGACCGCCCTGGCTTCCTGGCGCGCGTCGCGGGGCGCGTCGGCGAAAGTGGCGGCAACATCGTTCAGGTCCATCACCAGCGCCTGCACGCCGGCACGCACGCCAAAAACGCAAGCCTCGAGCTGATGATCGAGGCGCAGGACCCGGTACACGTCGAGCAGATCATCGGCGACTTGCAGAATGCCGGTTTCGTCGTGCGTCGCGGCGTCGGTGGAGTCGAGTTCGACTGATGCCGCTGCCGCGCTGGACCTGCGCGGCCCCGCCCTTGAAAATGTTCGACCCGCCCCGACTGCTGCGCCGTCCGGGAGCCATACGAGAGTCCGAATGCCGATTTACGAATATTTCTGCAATGCCTGCCAGACGCAGTCCGAGATCAACCACCGGATGTCCGATCCGCCGGCGACGATCTGCCCGGTGTGCGGCAAGCCCGAGCTGACCAAGCAGATTTCGGCGGCTGCCTTTCGCTTGAAGGGCGGCGGCTGGTACGAAACCGACTTCAAGACCGACGGTAAGAAGAACGTTGCCGGCGGCGATGGCGAGAGCGGTGGTGCGATCGCGCCGGTCGCCGGTGTTGCGGCAGGCGCCAGCAAGGCGGGCGCCACGCCGGCAGCCAAGACCGACGCTGCGCCGGCTTCCGCGCCAGCCCCCGCAGCACCCGCCGCTGCCAGCCCGGCGCCGTCGTCGAGCGGCCCCAGCAGCACGACCTGACCCCGCAACGACCCGCGTCCCGCCGAACGCCGGGGCGCGGGACCGTTGCTCCGGCTTCGACCGCAGCCGGTTGTGCCCGTACAATGCCGGCCTCGCGGCGCCCCCGTCTGAATAAAACCCCTTAAAAATAATGATGCGTTCTCACTACTGCGGTCAGGTCACCGAAGCCCTGACGGGCGACACCGCCACCGTTTGCGGCTGGGTCCATCGCCGCCGCGATCACGGTGGCGTGATCTTCATCGACCTGCGCGACCGTGAGGGCATCCTGCAGTGCGTGTTCGACCCGGATGCGGCCGAGGCCTTCGCCCAGGCCGATCGCCTGCGGTCGGAGTACGTGGTCAAGATCACCGGCCGCGTCCGTCCGCGCCCGCAGGGCACCGAAAACGCCAATCTGTCCTCGGGCAAGGTCGAATTGCTGGGCAAGCAGATCGAGCTGCTGAACCGGTCCGAGACGCCGCCGTTCCAGATCGATGATGACAGCGTCGGCGAGGACACGCGACTGACGTATCGCTACATCGACCTGCGTCGTCCGGCCATGCAGAAGAACCTGCGCCTGCGCCACGACGTGATCCGCCGCATCCGCAACTTCATGGATGCCAACGGCTTCATCGACGTCGAAACGCCGATCCTGACCCGCGCCACGCCTGAAGGCGCCCGCGATTATCTGGTGCCGTCGCGCACCCACCCGGGCAGCTTCTTTGCGCTGCCGCAGTCGCCGCAGCTGTTCAAGCAGCTGCTGATGGTGTCGGGCCTGGACCGCTACTACCAGATCGCGCGTTGCTTCCGCGATGAAGATCTGCGCGCCGACCGTCAGCCCGAATTCACCCAGCTCGACGTCGAAACCAGCTTCATGACCATGTTCGAGATCATGGAAATGATCGAAAACATGGTGAAGATGATTTTCAGCGAGGTCATGAACGTCGACCTCGGCACGTTGCCGCACATGAGCTACGCCGAGGCAATGGGCCGCTACGGCTCCGACAAGCCCGATCTGCGCAATCCGCTGGAGCTGGTCGAGATCAAGGACCTGGTCGCGGACTCCGACTTCAAGGTGTTCGCCAACCCGGCCAAGGACCCGGCCTGCCGCGTCGCCGTGCTGCGCGTGCCCGGCGGCGGCGAGAAGCTCAGCCGCGGTCAGATCGACGGCTACACGCAGTTCGTCACCCAGTACGGTGCTCGCGGTCTGGCGTGGATCAAGGTCAACGACAAGGCCAAGGGTCGTGACGGCCTGCAGTCGCCGATCGTCAAGAATCTTTCAGACGCGGCACTGACCGGCATTTTGGAACGCACTGGCGCCGTCGATGGCGACATCCTGTTCTTCGGTGCTGACAAGTTCAAAGTGGTCTGCGACGCGCTGGGCGCGCTGCGCCTGAAAGTCGGCAACGACCTCGGCATCACCGCGGGCGGCTGGGCCGCGCTGTGGGTTGTCGACTGGCCGATGTTCGAGGCCGACGACGGCCGCTGGGTGTCGCTGCACCATCCGTTCACGGCGCCCAAGCAGTTCGATGCGCAGGAAGTCCGCAACAACCCCGGCACGATCCTCAGCCAGGGCTACGACATCGTGCTCAATGGCATCGAAATCGGCGGCGGCAGCGTCCGCATTCATCGCGCCGACGTGCAGCAGGCCGTGTTTGACCTGTTGGGCATCACGCCCGAGGAGCAGCAGGAGAAGTTCGGCTTCCTGCTCGAAGCGCTGTCCTACGGCGCGCCGCCGCACGGTGGTATCGCGCTGGGCCTGGACCGGCTGATCATGCTGATGTCGGGCGCGCAGTCGATCCGCGAAGTGATCGCGTTCCCGAAGACCCAGACCGCTCACGACCCGATGACGAAGGCGCCCGGTGGCGTCGATGCCCGCCAGTTGCGTGAACTGTCGATCCGTTCCACGGTCCAGCCCAAGAGCGCCACGCCCGGCGCCGTCTGAACCACACGCCTGCGGCTCGTCGCAGGCGCCTTGAGGATTTCGCAGAATGTCGATGATGAAACGCCGCGCGCTGACGCTGCTCGTTGGCCTGACGACCCTGTTGCTTGGCGCCTGTTCCGGCGTGGGTGACGGCAACTCGCTGCAGTCGCTGGTGCTGGTGTCGTCGGATGATGCCTCGCTGACGTTCGACGACCTGAAGACCGGCAACTTTGGCGGCGCCACCGTGTTCGAATGCGGAACCGGCGGGCTGACGCTGTTTGGCCTGTTTACGCGCGACGGCAGCTTCGGCAACTTCACCCCCCGCGCAACGTGGTCGTCATCGAACACCGCGGTGGCCACGGTCAGCAACGGCGATATCGTGTTTCCCGGTACGACCGACTCGTTCTATCCGGTCGGCACGGTGATCCCGGTGGCAGCCGGCAATGCGGTGATCACGGCACGCTACCTTGATCTGAGCGCAACGATCGACGTGACGGTCAAGACGCCGCAGAACGTGGTACTCGAACCGGCAAGCTTGCGGATGGCGCCCAATTCCCAGGGCTTTTTCCGCGTCACGGCGCTGCTCGATGGCATCAAGCAGGACGTGACCGCCTTTGCTCAGACCGTGGCTTTCGCGACGCCGGACGATACGATCGCGACGGCGAGCTTTGATCTGACCGGTCCGGTGGTGCGAGCGCTGTCGCCCGGTGGTCCACTGACGCTGAACGTGACGCTTCCGATCTGCAACCGCACCTTGTCGTCGACGGTCAGCGTCGCGCCGGTGACGAGTTTGGTGATGCAGCATGAGCCGGGGTTCTCCGGCGACATCATCGTGCCGACCAACGAGCGCGTGAAGGTGCTCGCGGATTTCGGCGACGGGCCGGAACAGGATCTGACCACGCAATCGGCGTACACGGTCAACACGACGACGGATACCACCGCGACGACGCGGATCATCGCCAACCGCAACTTCATCACGGCGCTGACGGCCGGTGCTCCGGTCGAGGTGTCGGCAGCCTGCTGCGCATTCGACCGCAACGCCGACGGTGATATCACCGACGAGTTGGAAGCGGCCACATCGACCAGCAACAGCCTGAGCTTCACGCCGGTGGCCGCGACGCTGACCGCGTTCAACATCACGCCGACCGATGCGCGCGTCGAGCAGTTCAGCAGCCCGCAGTTCAACGTGACCGGCGTCTACGACGGCGGCGCGCGCACGCAGGACATCACCCGCTACGTGAGCTGGTTTGTGACCAACCCGGCCGTGTCGACGACGGTTGCTTCGCCGCTGCTGACCGTGATCAGCAGCGCCGGTTTCAGTGAAACCGCGGGCTTGGGTGTGTTCGCTGTGCCGCCGACGGTTGACCGCGTCACCGTCGATACGCCACTGACGCTGCAGGCAACGCTGGCCTCGGCGGTGCAGCCGGCGACGGCCTTGCCGGCGCAGACCACGACGGTTGTCGTCACCCCGGCGCCAGCACCCTGATGCCGCGAGCCCGCCGACTTAGTCGGCGGGCTTGAGCAAGCGCAGCCGACCGCGCGCCAGCTGCAAGTCGACGGCCGTGCCAGCGGTCACTGCATCGGCATCCATCAGTACCCGGCCATCGGCGTCACGCGCAATCGCATAGCCTCGCTGTAGGACCGCCTGCGGATTGAAGCTGGCCAGCAGTGCTTCGATCTGATCGAGCCGGTCGCGTCGCGAGCGCAGCTGCAACACCGTCGCCTGCTGCAAGCGCGTCTGGAGCCGCAGGCATTCGCTGCGCGCCTGGTTGATGCGCAGCTGCGGACGCGTCGCCAGCAGCCGCGCCTGCAGTGCCGACCATCGTGCGCGACGCAGATCCAGGTGCTGGCGCAACGCGCGCTGCAAGCGACTCTCGAGTTCGTCCAGCCGTTGTGCGCGATCCTGCAGGCGCCGCCCTGGATGCAGCGCGATCAAGCGCTGGCTGGCGCGCTGCAATCGCAGTGCGGACTGCTGCTGCGCCTGCCGCTGCAAGCGCGTCAGCGCTTGCCCGAGTTGATCAATGCGACGCCGCCAGTCGGCGATGTCCGGGCTGGCCAGCTCGGCAGCGGCGGTCGGCGTCGGCGCGCGCAAGTCGGCCGCAAAGTCGGCAATCGTAAAGTCCACTTCGTGGCCAATGCCGCTGATGACCGGTACGCGGCAGGCGCGTATTGCGCGGGCCACGGCCTCTTCGTTGAATGCCCACAGATCTTCGAGCGAGCCGCCGCCACGCACCAGCAGGATCAACTCGACCGCCGGTGCGCGCACCGGCAGGTGCTGCAGGGCCTTGACGATCGCCGGCGCCGCTTCGGCGCCCTGCACAGGGACCGGCAGCAGATGCACGGTCGTCAGCGGAAAGCGTCGCGATAGCGCGGTCAGCACGTCCTGCACGGCCGCGCCGCTGGCCGAGGTGATCAGACCAATCGCGCGCGGAACCGGCGGAATCGGCCGCTTGATCGCGGCGTCGAACAGGCCTTCGGCCTGCAAGCGGGCCTTGAGCCGTTCGTAGGCCAGCAGTAACGCACCCTGGCCGGCCGGCTCCATCGCTTCGCAGATCAACTGCAGGTCGCCGCGTGCGACGTAGACGCTGGCCTGGGCGCGCACGCGCACTTGATCGCCGTCGCGCGGCTGCGGCCGTACCAGGTAATTGGCCTTGCGGAACATCACGCAGCGCAGCTGGGCGCCGCTGTCCTTGAGCGTGAAGTACCAATGGCCCGATGCCGGACGCGCCAGATTGCTGATCTCGCCTTCGACCCATAGCGACGGCAGCGAGTCTTCGACCAGGCCGCGCAGCATCTCGCTCAGTTCGGATACCGCGTAGACCGTCTGCTGCGCTGTCGCCATCGGGAGGCTGGGTTCCGGCAAGAAAAGCGGGGGATTGAGCGCGTATAATATGGCTTTGCCGGAGCCGTTATATGTCACGTCATTCCCAAGACTCCCGCATCGATCTGGAAGCGCTGACTTTCGATGACGTGCTGCTGCAGCCCGCTTATTCCGAAGTGCTGCCGCGACAGGTCGATTTGCGTACCCCTCTGACCTCGCGCATCACGCTGAACATCCCGCTGATGTCCTCGGCGATGGACACGGTGACCGAAGCCAAGCTCGCCATCGCGCTCGCGCAGGAAGGCGGCATCGGCATCATCCACAAGAACATGACGATCGCCCGCCAGGCGGCCGAAGTGCTGGCGGTCAAGAAGTTCGAAGCCGGCGTCATCGTCGACCCGGTCACCGTGCGGCCCTCGATGACGATCGGCGAAGTGCTGGCACTGACCCGCGCGCATCGCTTCAGCGGCGTGCCGGTGGTCGAGGGTGACCGGTTGGTTGGCATCGTCACCAGCCGCGACCTGCGCTTCGAAACGCGCTTCGATCAGCCGGTGTCGAGCATCATGACGCCGCAGGATCGTCTGGTGACGGTCAAGGAAGGCGCAAGCAAGGAAGAAGTCGTTTCCAAGCTGCACCAGCATCGCATCGAGAAGGTGCTGGTCATCAACGACCTGTTCCAGTTGCGCGGCATGATCACGGTCAAGGACATCCAGAAGTCCAGCGACTTCCCCAGTGCCTGCAAGGATGAGCGCGGCCGCTTGCGCGTCGGCGCTGCGGTCGGCACCGGCGGCGACACCGACGACCGGATCGCGGCACTGGTCGAAGCTGGCGTCGATGTTGTGGTCGTCGATACCGCGCATGGCCATTCCAAGGGCGTGCTCGACCGCGTCCGCGCGATCAAGACGCGCTACCCCGACCTGCAGGTGATCGGCGGCAACATCGCCACCGGCGATGCGGCATTGGCGCTGGTGGAAGCCGGCGCCGACGCGGTCAAGGTCGGCATCGGCCCCGGTTCGATCTGCACGACGCGCGTTGTCGCCGGCGTCGGCGTGCCGCAGGTCAGCGCCGTGATGAGCGTGGCTGATGCGCTGCGCGGCACCGGCATACCGCTGATTTCCGACGGCGGCGTGCGCTACTCCGGCGACTTCGCCAAGGCGATCGCCTCGGGTGCCTATGCGGTCATGGTCGGCTCGATGCTGGCCGGCACCGAAGAAGCGCCCGGCGATGTCGAGCTGTACCAGGGCCGCTCGTACAAGGCGTATCGCGGCATGGGCTCGATGGGCGCGATGAGCCAGGCGCAGGGTTCCAAGGACCGCTACTTCCAGGACACCACGTCCGAAGTCGAAAAGCTGGTGCCGGAAGGCATTGAGGGTCGCGTGCCGTACAAGGGCCCGATGACGGCGATCGTGCATCAGATGATCGGCGGTCTGCGTGCCAGCATGGGCTACACCGGCTGCATGAGCATCGAAGAAATGCGCACCAAGACGCGCTTCGTCAAGATCACCTCGGCCGGCATCAAGGAGAGCCACGTCCACGACGTGACGATCACCAAGGAAGCCCCGAACTACCGCACGCAAAGCTGAGCAAGGCCATCGACGTGACTGCCGCCGCCGACATCAACATCCACGCCGATCGCATCCTGATCCTCGACTTCGGCTCGCAGCTGACCCAGCTGATCGCGCGCCGTGTCCGCGAACTGGGCGTCTACTGCGAGCTGCACCCCTGGGACATCGACGATGCGACGATCCGCGCGTTTGCGCCCAAGGGCGTGATCCTGTCGGGCAGTCCGGAGTCGGTCACCGAGCCGGGTTCGCCGCGCGTCCCGGGCGCGGTCTGGGAACTGGGCGTGCCGGTGCTCGGCATCTGCTACGGCATGCAAGTGATGGCGCATACCTTCGGTGGCGTCGTCGAGCCGCACGATCAAAAGGAGTTCGGCTACGCCGAGATCCGCGCGCGCGGCCACAGCGCGTTGCTGCGTGACATCGAAGACCGCGTCAACGAACAGGGCCATGGCCTGCTCGACGTGTGGATGTCGCATGGCGATCGCGTCGTGCAATTGCCCGAAGGCTTCAAGGCGATCGCCTCGACGCCGGACCTGCCGCTGGCCGGCATGGCCGACGAAACCCGCCGCTATTACGGCGTGCAGTTTCATCCCGAAGTCACGCACACGCGCCAGGGCACGCGGCTGTATGCGCGGTTTGTCCATGAGATCTGCGGCTGCTCCGATGCTTGGAAGCCCGGCAACATCATCGACGACGCGATTGCTCGCGTTCGTGAACAGGTCGGCGATGGCCATGTGCTACTCGGCTTGTCGGGCGGTGTCGACTCGTCAGTGGTCGCCGCGTTGCTGCACAAGGCCATCGGCCCGCAGCTGACCTGCGTATTCGTCGACCATGGCCTGCTGCGCCATTGCGAAGGCGATCAGGTGATGAAGATCTTCGCCGACCATCTGGGCGTCAAGGTGATCCGCGTCGATGCCGAGGCGCGCTTCCTCGGCGCGCTCGCCGGCGTCAGCGACCCGGAGGCCAAGCGCAAGATCATCGGCAAGCTGTTCATCGACGTGTTCGACGAAGAGTCAGCCAAGATCGACAACGTGCAGTTTCTGGCGCAGGGCACGATCTACCCCGACGTGATCGAGTCGGCTGGCAGCAAGACCGGCAAGGCGCATGTGATCAAGAGCCACCATAACGTCGGTGGCTTGCCCGAGCGGATGAAGCTCAAGCTGGTCGAACCGCTGCGCGAGCTGTTCAAGGACGAAGTGCGGCGGATCGGCGTCGAACTGGGCCTGCCACACGAGATGGTCTACCGCCATCCGTTCCCCGGCCCGGGCTTGGGCGTGCGCATTCTCGGCGAGGTCACCAAGGCGGCGGCTGACACGCTGCGGCTGGCCGACCACATCTTCATCGAAGAGCTGCGCAAGAGCGGCTGGTACGACAAGACCAGCCAGGCTTTCGCGGTGTTTCTGCCGATCAAGTCGGTTGGCGTCACCGGCGACGGCCGTCGCTACGAGCCGGTGATCGCGTTGCGCGCGGTCGAGACGATCGACTTCATGACCGCGCACTGGGCGCATCTGCCATACGACCTGCTCGACGTCGTGTCGCGCCGCATCGTTAACGAAATCGCCGGCGTCTCGCGCGTGGTCTACGACGTTAGCGGCAAGCCGCCTGCGACGATCGAGTGGGAGTGATTCTGCGTCGCTGATCTGCGGCGGCGATACGCCGCCGACGGCTGCGTGCCGTATCTCGATCGGCGGGAAGCGCGCCGAGCACCGGCTGACTAGAACTGGTACCGGAAGAACGCTTGTACGTAGTCGCGATCACGTACGAGATTGGCGCTACCTCCGCCCATGAATCTTGTGTACCCAATCGTGACGGAGAAGAAGTCGCGGTAGCGGATTTCGAGCAGGCTGTCGGACTGCATCCGGCCCTTGACGAAGTTGCCGCCGGGCCCCGGTGCGGTTCCGCCGACATCATGCGCCCAGGTCAGTATCGGTCGAAGGCTGATGTTTGGAAGCACGCTCTCGTAACTAAAGATGCCGATGAGCCGGTAACCCCAGGAAAACGGGTCCGGGTACAAGCTGAGATCCTGCTGATGTTGGTTGAAGCGCAGGCCATCGGCTCCCACGGTACAGCTCGGATTCGTCGAACAGGCCTGGCGCGATCCATCAGCGCCTGAGCCGTCTGCGCCGGCGCTGGCGGAGTAATGGGTGCCCGGCGCCTCGAACTGCAGTTGATCAAGCGGCGGAAGATGGGGCACCCACTCGGCACCCCATTCGCCGACAACGATGATCTGGTCAGCATGGAACCAGTTGTCGGGCGATAGCACGCGTGTCGTACTGAAGTTGAATTGATAGACCGATTGGCGCTCGTAGCCGCGGATGTAGCAATCAGCGCCGGGACGGTAGTCAGTCTCACTCATGTCTGCCAAGCACGGAGTGTTCTCACCCACAGTGCCGCCCCGATACGGGATCACGAAGTTCGGATACGCACGCGCTGAGCCCGGCACGTGGCCGATGCCGACATTGATGATGTCTGGATAGGGGTTGTTGCCACTGGCGTCGGTGAAATTGCTGCTGCCGTAGTTTGTCGAGTTTCCACTTGCATCGAAGCCGATGCCGAGGTTCGCGAGTTGGGCGGACCCGGCGCATCCGAGCGACGGATCATGACAGCGTGTCAGCGTGGGGCCGAGCGCTGCGAACCCGAGATCCTGCAGATCGATCTGCAGCGGCAGATTGGGTCGGTAGGCCACTTCACCCTGGATCGAGTAATCGCCGACCGTGGTGTTGAAGCTGATACCAAATAGTTGGATGTCTTCCGGATAAACGAGCTGGATCCTTGCCGAGTCCAGCGGTGCTGCACTATCGGTTGCATAAGAGGCCGACTCACCAGGGTGAGTGAGCGAATGCAGGAATGGGATGTCGGGACAGGCGGCCAGAAAGCTGAGTAAGTCGGTGGCGTCCATGTTCAACGGATTGCCCTCGCGTCTGGCGCAACTGGGATGGGTCGCGTAAAAGCTCGCGATCGGTAGGCGCGAGTGATAGTTCATGTAGTAGACACCGGCCTGCATACCACTGCCGATGTTTTCGAAGTAGTACTGCAATGCCACCCCGAACTGTCCGGCGGTGCGCGGATCGTCGTCGGGTACCCGGAGGATGCTGCCGGTGGTGTTGCTCAAACCGGATACCGGCGAATCTAGTGGCATCCCGATTCGGCTTGGATCTTCGGCGATGCCGCCGGTACTGAGATTGACGCTGCCGACCGCGTTGTAGGTTCCAATGTCGAGGTCAGAGAAATAGCTGCCTGGCGCGGCGATCTCGACCGGCTTCCACTCCAGCTGATAGAACGCCTCAATGCTCAAGTTCGTGACTGGCTCAAAGCTGCCGTACACCATATTCACCGGCGTGTAGACCTCTTCGACCGTTTTGCCAATGCGGTTGAAGTTGTTTGCATTGACCGGATTGGCCTGGTTGATGCTGTTGAGGACCAAGGTGGTGCTTTCGCCCCAGTTAACGAGTTGCCGTCCGATCTTCAGCGTCAGCTCGCGCTCGCTCCAAAGTTCGACATTGCCGTAGAACACGGCATCGAGCAGTTGCAGATCGGTTCCAATCTGGCGCAAGGTCGGTCCATCGCTGCGCATGTTGCGGACGACACCGCCAGGGCCGTAGGACAGCCGTCCGCCATCATCGGTCGGCTGCCCCCAAGGCCTGCCTGCGATTAAGCCCGTGAATAGCGCTGCGGGGTTCGTCAGCAGTGCCGACGGATCCTCTGGCAGCCCGATTGGCAGTGCCGACGTACGCCGTCCTACCTCCAAGCGGTTGTCCGGCGTGATGCGGTTCGGGTGATGTTCAGTGAAGTTTTCGTTGACGGCATCGTAGAAGTACAAGATCCGTGTGAAGAACCCGAAGTCACCGAAGGTCACATTCAGATCTGAAGTGACCTTGGTGACCGCCGAAAACAGGTCGCCCTTGTCGTAGTTCAGATTGCCGTCATCACTGTTCATCGATGCCGCACCCCGCGCAGTGACCAGTCGCTGCGCAGGAAAGATCTGGTTCTTGAACAAGCCCTGGCACGACTGATAGGCCCCGTTGGGGCCCGAGCAGAGCTGAGGATTGAGATTGCTTTTGCCAATGAGGTCGTCGCTACGACCTTCGACGCGGATGCCGGCACCCGTCGTGATGCTGGTATTGAGAACGGCGTCGATCCTGGTATCGCCGATCGGAATTCCATACGTGGCGGCGTGAGCGCGATTCAAGCTCAATGCGCTGACGGCCAGGCATAAGAGTGCTCCTGAAGCCCATCCTCCCGCAGTTCTCGCGCCATGAACCATGTCGCTCTCCTCGTAATTTTTATTTGAAACAGCGCTCGTTATCGGTCAGAGCCGCTCGTGATCAAAGCTTGTCGAGCAGTGCCAGCGACTCATGCACAATGCGATCGGCCTCGCCGATGGGGCCGTCGTGGAGGATCGTTCGGTCCGGTCGCACCACGGCGCACCAGCCGTACGGCGCACCGCCAGGAACGAGGTGGTTGTCCATATCCTCGAAGGCTCGACCGCTGCGATGAACCGTCTCACCGCGCTGACAGATCTGCACGACTCGGCCACCTCGACGCGTCCACAGTTCGAGCGTCTCGGCTTTCAATTGAGTTTCCGCAGGGAGCCCGAAGCCCACCAGCGAGAGGTCGGCACCGAATGCGTCGTCGCTCAGTGCGACCTCGCCATTGGCGGACCGAACCAAGCCCTGCGGTAGGAGTCCGCCGCGACGCAATCGTGCGTGGCCCTTTACGAACAGTCCTTCGTCGAATTGATTCTTCGGTTTGACACCCAGTTCGTCGAGGAATGTTCGCAGCGGCGGAATCCGCCGAAGCAGTGCCATCGCGCCGTGGATCAGGATCGCCATCGGCTGGCTGCTCGGCATGACCAGCCTACCCATCAGCTTGGCCAGCGCGATCATCTTGCGGGCATGTGGCCGACGTTCCTGATCGTAGGAATCGAGGATGGCGGGCGCGGCGCGGCCCTTCACTACCCAGGCGAGCTTCCAGGCCAGGTTGGCAGCATCGCGCAGTCCGGCAACAAGCCCCTGACCCACAAACGGCGGTGTGATATGCGCAGCATCGCCGACGAGAAACACACGGCCTTTGCTGTAACGCTCGCAGGATCTCGCATGGAAGCGGTACACCGCTTTGCGCTCGATCCTGACGTCGCCTGCGTTGGCCCACGGTGCCAGCAGTCGCGCGATGGTCTCGTCCTTCTCCATCATCTCGGACGTCTCGCCCGGCAGCAGCATGAACTCCCAGCGGATGCGGCCGCCCGGCGCGACCATGTGCGGTGTCGGACGCTTGTAATCGCAAATGAACTCGACGTGGTCGAACGCGCCGGGAACGTTCTGGGCGTCGACGATGAGCCAATCCTCGGCGTAGGTCTTGCCCTGAAACTCTTGGCCGATGGCCTTGCGCACCCGCGATCCAGCGCCGTCGGCGCCCATCAGATAGCGCGCGTGAACCGTCGCCTCGCTGCCATCCGCGAGCCTGAGCGCGACGCGAATGCCCTCAGGCTCCTCGATGAAGTCCAACATCTCAGTGCTGCTCAGGGCCGATACGCAGTCGAAGCTTTCGGCCTTCTGGCGCAGCGCTCGTTCGAGATCGGGCTGGTAGAACGTCACCAACTTGGGGTGCCCGTCGATGCTGCCGCTGGTGTTGACGCGTCCGAACTCCCCGACGTGGGGGCAGAGCATCCGCACGTAAGGAATCGCGATCTTTTCGAACGCGTTCTCCGGCAGTCCGGCCATCTGCAGAATCCGCAGCGCTTCGTTGTCGAGCGCGATGGCACGCGGTGCCATCAGGATGGCGTCCGCCTTGTCGACCACCAGCGTATGCACGCCGTAGCGGCCAAGGAGCGCCGCCAATGCGGCGCCGACCGGGCCGTAGCCGACGATCAGCACATCGACCGCGTGCGGAATGGAGGGAGTCATTCGAACGCTCAAGTCTTGGCCACGATGCGCTCGGCCAGAGCGGGCGCGATGCGCAGCAGAACAGGTAGAAAGCGCACCGAACCGGGCCGGACTTCTTCACGCGCATTCAGAGCACCCTGCAAGGCCTGCGCGGCTACCTTTGCGGCCGATAGCTTCGGCCCATCATGGTGGGCGGTTGCGGGTGTATCGACGACCGGTGGGAGCAGCTCGGTCACGCTAATGCCGAGTGGCGCGAGTTGGCGACGAAGCGATTTCGACAGACTGTGCAAGGCTGCCTTCGATGCTGAATAGACGGGTGCGCGTGTCGCCGGTGCGAGCCCGTATCCGGAGCTCACGATCAGAATCGATGCGCGGAGGGCTCCGCTCAGGCCCTGCAGGAATTCGGCGATCAGGTTGATTGCGCCTTCGGTGTTGCTGCGCAGTTCGGCGGACAGGTCCGTGCTCGAAAGATCGCTGTGCGTGAAGTCGATCTCGCGCAGGCCCCCTGCGTTGCTGACGAGCAAGTCCACGGAGGGCGACATCGCAGCGACGTCTCTGGCAAACGCGCGAACCGCCAGACGATCACTTACATCGCAGACTGCGGTTCTCACGCCGGGCAGCTCTTTGGCCAGCGTCAGCAACTTGTCGGCGTCGCGGCCGCAAGCGTGCACCGTCCATCCTTGCGCATGAAGACGAGCGACCATCGCCTTGCCGATACCAGAGGAGCCGCCGCTGACCACGGCGGTACGCTTGAGTCCCGCAGTTGGTTTATCCATAGCCGGTCTCAACCTAGATTGAATGGGAAGGAAAAACGGCCCAGTACGGCGCGCGCCGCGTCCTCGGGGGTCCCGGATTCAAGGCGTACCGTCACAACCAGACTTTTGGATTGGAGGTCCTCGCCGACTGCAACGTCGCGGAATGACACCTGGGCCTCGCGCAAAGCGACTTCGAGTGCTTCTCGGATTTCTTGGTTTTTCAACGCGGGCTTGAAAATCTTTCCCACGCCGGTCAGCGGCATCTTGTCGATGATCCTGACTTGCTTTGGTAAAGCAGCGCGCTCGGCGATTTCCGTTTTGAGAAACTCTGCGAGTTCGCTTTCCGTTGCGGTCGCACCGACCTTGAGTTGGACGTAGGCCACCGGCAACTCACCCGCATGCGCATCGGGCCGGCCGACTGCAGCGGCGATCTCCACCGCAGGATGGCGGTGCAACGGATCCTCAATGATCAGAGGATCGATGTTGTGACCACCGCGGATGATCAGTTCTTTTCTTCGGCCTGTGAGCCAGAAGTAGCCTTGCTCGTCTCGGCGTGCCAAGTCACCGGTATTGAGCCAGCGAGCGCCATCGCCACAATCGATCCAAAGGCCCTTGTTTTGTTCGGGAATCCGATAGCCGATGAAGACATTGGCGCCCGAAACCACGAGCACGCCGACTTCGCCAAGCGCGCAGTCGCGCTGATAGGCGCCATGCTCATCTAGCAGCACGGCTTTCATCTGCTGGCCTGGAACGCGCAGGCCGATGGAGCCGATGCGCCGCTCGCCCAGTGGCGGATTCACGCTGCTTACACAGGTCGCCTCGGTCAGGCCGTAGCCTTCTAGGATCTTCAGGCCGGTACGTTCCTGGAACTGGCGGAAAACCTCGGTCGGCATCGGTGCTGCGCCGCAGAGTCCATACTCCAGACTTCCGATGTCACGGCTACCTACGGGTACCTGTAGCAACGCGGCGTAGAGCGTCGGCACACCGCTAAAAAAATTGATGCGGTGGGACTCGACAATTTCCCAGAATCGCTTGACCACACCTTCACCGCGATAGCCCTGCGGCGTTCCGAGGATCACATGCGCGCCTCTGGAAAACGGCAACAGCCCGGTCACCAGCACGCCGTTGACGTGGAAAAGCGGCAGGCCGCAGAACACCACCTTGCCGGCACCGATGCCATCGCCCAGGAATTGCGCCGCACTCCAGGCATTGGCGACTTCATTGCCGTGGCAGCGCATTGCGATCTTGGGTAACCCGGTTGTGCCGCCGGTGCAGAAATACGAAGACTCGTCCTCGGCCGAGAAGCGGCGCCGGCTATTCAGTTGATGTGAGGCCTGCACGCGGATGCTGTGATCGAAGTCATGGATCTCGATCGAGCGCGGCACGACGCCACGGATGCCTTTGCGGCAGTGCAGGCGCGCAGTCTCGCGGCGCTGCATGAAACGTGCTGCAACGTGCTTGAGCCCGCGTACTCTGTCCGGCAAGTTCACCAGAACCAGGTGCTTCAGCGACTTTATGCCCGGCAACTGCGGCTGCAGCTTCGACCAGAGATCCGTGCCTGGGAAAGGCGCGAGCGTCACCAGCACCGAGGCATTGACGGCCTTCAGCAGATCGGCGATCGCCGGACCTTCCAGCAGCGGATTCAGCGCAGCGACGATACCCGTCGCCTGTCCGCCCCAGATCACGAAATGCGTTTCAGGCAAGTTGGGCAGCACGAAGGCGATGACGCTGTCCTTCTTCACTCCGATATCGTGAAAGAAGTTCGCCGTCTGCGTGATACGCGCCAGCAGTTCTTGATAAGTCCAGGTCTCAGGCTGGCGGTGTTCGTCCGTGGTCAGGAAGAAGCTCAGTGCCGGCGCCTGTGGGTTGAGGCTGGCACCCTCCATGATCATCTCGTAGGTGCTGGCCGGCAGATCTGGGGGCAAGCCTCGGCTCTCGGCTGCCTCGACGTCACGAACGTTGGCGATACCTTGCATGACGTCAGCTGCCGGCAACGATGCGGTTGCGCTGCAGACCGAGATCGATGCTGCGATCCGGCGAGTGGATGCTGGCCTCCACAATATCGCCAGGCTTTAGATACTGGGTTCTCTTCGATTGGACGCTGAGAAAAATCTCCCACTTTTTCTTGTCGGGCAGCAGCGCGCCGATCTTTTGCTTCAATGGTGAGGGAATGGATAGCGCACATCCCGCAGGCGTACCGGTGGAGAGAAGATCGCCGGGCTCGAAGTCGTGTACCGCGGACAACTCGGTGAGCGTCTCGGCAGGGCCGTAGACCAGGTTCGCTGTGTTGTCGTTCTGTCGAAGCTGTCCGTTCACCTTCAGCTGCAATTGCAGGTTCTTCAGTTTGCTGATGTCCGACGCATCCAGCAGTGTCAGCCAAGGCCCGATCGGGCCAAATGTGCGGAAGGACTTGCCCTTGTAGAACTGCATCTGCGGAATCTGAACATCACGCGCCGAGTAATCGTTGACGATCACGGCGCCTGCGACAAACTCATGCAGGTTTGCATCGGTGACCGTTACCGCAGCATGTATCGCCTTGCGCAGGATCAGGCCAAGTTCGATTTCGTAGTCGAGGAAGTGAACACCGCGCGGCTTGATCACCTCGGCGTCGGCCGCCACGATGCAGCTCTGTGCCTTGGTAAAGATCATGTTGTATTGCTTCGCATCGGGATCCATACCCGACTCGATCATGTGCTGGCGGTAGTTGGCCCCTTGGCACACGAACTGCTGATTCTGCGTCACCGGCGAGAGTAGCCTCACCGCGGACAGCTCCAGCGCCACACCGCCGTCGAGCTTGGCAAGCTCCGTCAGCGATGTGCTGCGGACGAAATCACCGGTGGTTGGAAAGTCACCCGGCACCGGCGTGATCCGGCTGCCGCGGATCACGCCCCACTGGGGGCGGCCTTGATGCTCGAAGCGGATGATGTTCAGAGGCATTGAGTGAACTCGTTGAGTGAAATCGGGCCGCAGGACGGGCTTCGGAGCGGCGATGTGAGGTGGTGCCGCATCACAGGCGCCGGGCGCGATACCGCTGCCTGCGACCACCAGCGTTGCGGCGCCAGCCTGAAGCAAGCGGCGTCGCGCCTCATTGGTGTGCTTGGCGCTGATCGCTGGACCTTCAGCCAAACAGCTTGGCCAGCGTGATCAGTTTGCTGATGCTGAGATCGGGGCTGTGCCGGAGGTTGTGAATCAGCGCCGCGATGGCGCGCAGCGTGAACTTGGGCTTGGTGAAACTCGCCGGCATCGGCTGACCCCACTGCGCCATCGCGCTGCGGCTTACCGCATGTACACCCATCGGGCGATCCGACGTGAACAAATCGCCGTCGCAGTAATGTTCGTGCTTGGCTCCCCACGGATCGTTCCAGTAGTCGAAGATCTGGCTGCCGAGGATGTGGCGACCCATGCCCCAGGCGTGTTGCCATCCCATCTCACGGAGCACTCGCTGGCCCATACCGACGGCATCGGCGTCCACGACCTCGAAGGCACTGTGGCTGTAGCGCGGCATGAAGCCCTGTGCCATTGCCAGGCTGTGGTGGTCGGTGGGCGTGTTGCCGAGATCGAGTCGGAAGAAGGTCACGGCTGGTGAGCCATCGGGCAGCACCTGCACGTCGCTGGGAATCAGGCCCAGGTGCTGCGTGTACCAAGCGCTGGTGGCCTGGTAGTCGGCGACTTCGATGACCACATGACCGAGCCTGATCACCTCGGGCGGCTTAGGTGCGGGTCGTTGCGTTTCGTTAATGCGCAGCGATGCGCCCGCGGAATTGATGGGAAGCAGGCGACGGTGCGGTAGTTCCTCTGCCGGCGTCTGACCCTGAATGGCTTCGATCCTGAATCCGGAAGGGTCGGTCAGCACCACGCGATCGCCGCCGCCGGGATGTGGGGCTGCTTCGATTGCACTGGCACCGGGAAGCCTGGCGAGCTTCTCAAGGTCGGCACGACGGCTGATCGCAAAGCCCATCCCGACGAATCGGGCTTGTTTCGCACGATGCACGCGATAGCAGTACGGCGCGCTCGCGGCAGCGCGCAAATACAAGACGTCGTCAGTGCGCTGGGTGGGCACCAGACCAAAGTCGGTAAGGAAGTGCTCGGCCTCGTCGAGATTCGGCCGCTCGAAAATCAGGTAAGCCAGCGAGCTGGCTCTCACGGTCGGATGCGGGTGACGAGCCGGCTGGGCGGTGCGGAGCTCAGTCATGGCCTTGTTGGATTTCCGATGAGCCAGCTGCCAAAGGTTCGGTCTCGAAGGCGCGATTCGTTTGTTGCGGCAGCAACGCGGATGGAATCGGCATGCGTCCGATCGCGGGATACTCGATGCTGCCGAAATACAGGTACGGCCCCATTTCCCGGATGCTGGTGATCGGCGCGTATGCGCCGCCACCGTTGAACTGCAGTTCGGCGACGACCTTGCCGGTCGGGTCGAGTTTCAGGACCCAAGCATGCTTCGCCGGCTTCGGTCGGAGCATCGGTGGAATTCGGTAGACCAGCTTCAGCAGCCAGGGATGCGACAACGCGAAGTCGAGAGCCGGATCGCGCGGCGCGTACAGGGCTAGCCAGAAGCCATCACGTCCGTTGTAGCTGATGTTGTCCGGAAAGCCGGGTAGATTCTCGATGAAGGGCTCGCTCGTTCCAGCTTTCTCGCCCTTGAGCCAATAGCGCATCACTCGGTACTGCAGCGTCTCCGATACCAGTACGTAATCCCCATCAGGGCTGACCGCGACGCCGTTAGCGACGTGCAAGCCATCCATCAACACGCGGACCTGTTTCGTGTAGGGATCGACGCGCATCAAGCGACCGTAGTTTCCGTGCTCGAACACGTCCGCCATCATCATCGGCAGCCCGTACTTGGACGAGGCATCGCTGAAATAGATCGTGCCGTCCGCGCCTCGATCCAGATCGTCGGTCAACTTGAACGGCACGCCGTCAGCCTGTGTTGCCAACACGTCGACGGCGCCGCCGGCGATGCGCAGCAGGCCCTTCACGGCATCGGCAACGAGCACGCTGCTGCCGTCCGGTTCCGCGCGGGTGCCCCATGGGCGGCCCCCCGTATTGCCCAGCACTTCGGCCGCGCTGCCGTCGGCAGCAAAGCGCACGACACGACCGTCGTCGAAGCCGGCATAGATGCGGCCCCGTGAGTCGAACGACAGACCCTCGGGCCCGATGCCGAAGCCGACTGCCAGCTTTTCAATCCCTTTGAGTTCGTCGTTGTAGGGATAGGTTCTGGATGGCGGTGGCGGTGTCCACGGCTTGGGTGTTATCGGCACCGGCCAGAACAGCAGATAGGCCAGCAGTGGAATCAGTGCGACCGACAGGTACTTGATGAGCTTCACGGCGCTCCTTGTTTGAATCAGGAGCGGCGGACGTCATTCGATGGGCTGCGCAGTGCCGCAGGCGGTGTTGTCCACGTTTGCTGAAGTCGAAGCGGCTCGGCGCGCAACTTCAGCCGCGCCGCGGCTGTAACGTTGTGCCACAGCGACACCATCAGCTGTGCTTTGCTCGGCGACTCCGGAAACCGCCGCATTTCGCGCTCGGCCGGGACGTGCTCGGGCAGTATCCGCGGGAAAGCGGCGCCGCTGAGCGAGCCTCCGACCACCGAGTCGTGTCGGTAATGCACTGGCATGCGCTTGGATGTGGGAGCCCACACCACGTCATCGCCCGTCCAGCGCAGTGCCAGCGCGCGGCGCCGTCGGGTGCGATGGTGATTGCCATAGCTGCCATGCAGCGTTAGCGGATGGAACATCAAGATGTCGCCCGGTTCCATCTCCCAGTCGAGCAAGTCGTATTGGTCCCGGTTGGAGTTGATGTCCGGTATGTCGTCCATCGTCTCGTCGATGATCGCGGCGACGTAATCCGGTGAGACGGCCTTGAAGCGCTGCGGCCACTTGTGTGATCCGCGCACGTACATAAGGCCGCTGCTCTCGCGTGTGACCCGATCCAGCGGAATCCAGAATGACGTGATCTGCTCACCCCGTATCGGCCAGAACGACAAATCTTGGTGCCAAGGTGTCGGCGCATCGGCGCCTGGCTCCTTGACGAACATCTGGTCGTAGAAAAACCGCACCTGCTCCGATCCCATCAACTGCTTGGCCCAGTGCGCGAAGGGGCCGTAGTAGATGGCGTCGCGGATTTCGTCCGCGCGTTTCCAGAGGAACGTGTCCATCTGGTAGCCGCACGTCTTGCGGGACATGAAGCGTCCTTGCGCCGACATGTTGGCTCTTGCCTTGTCGACGCCGGTCTCGATGAGCTTCAGCCAGTTGGGGTCGATGGCGCCCTTGATCATGACAACCCCGTCTTCGCGGTAGCGGTGTACTTCGTCGGGCGTGAGATGGCGATTGGGGGTGATGGCGAAGCTCATGAAGTCCTCCACAACGAACGGGTAGGATGCGCTACGAATGAGACATTACTCAATACTGATAATTTTATCAATAAAGATGAATGCGTCTATGCTGGTGCGTACCCGAACTGCACAGCCCCTCGTCGTGAGTAAATCGGCTCCCCGTCCTCCCAAGGCCCCGTCCAAGACTTCCGCCGTCCTCGCGTCGGTGGTCGATATCGGTCCAAATCAGGTCGAACGCGAGTCGCGCGGCGCGCGGCGCAAGCGCGAGACGCGCGAAAAACTGCTTGAGGCCGCTTTTCGACTGATGGCCGAGCGAGGCATGGATGCCGTGGCGATCAATGAAATCACCGAGGCTGCGGATGTTGGTTTCGGATCCTTCTACAACCACTTCGACTCCAAGGAGGCGATCTACGCCGTCCTGATGGACTCGGTTTTCGAGGAGTTTGGAGATGCACTCGAGGGTCTCGTCAGCCATATCGAGGACCCTGCCGAGGTGATCGCGATTTGCGTGCGTCACACCATCCTTCGTGCTCGTAGAGAGCCCTTGTGGGGACGGTTTCTGGTCCGGGAGGGCCATACGGTGCGGGTGCTGTCACGCGGTCTGGGCGTGCGACTGCGCCGTGATATTCAAAAAGGCGCAGTTCAAGGGCGCTTCAAATTGCCCGATCCCATGATGGCCTTTATTGCCATCGGCGGGACCGTGCTCGGCGCCATCGCCGTAGAGTTAGAGCTCGCGGGGGCATCCGCGGCATTGATAACGCAGCTGGGGCTCGGTGGCGCCGACATCCCGGACCGGACCGCAGCGGTTGCTCTCTACAATCTTGGCCTGCCGTTCGACGAGGCAATGCGGATCGCCTCGCGCCCCTTGCCGACCGTCAATTAAACCGTGGCATCCGGTGCTCTTGGCACGTCTCAACGCGGAGGCGGCTCCACTCGGAGTTCGGTAGTCGCCGAGCTTGGTCAATGTCGAGTCGTACCTGCAGCCGCGCAACGGCGCCGCGGACCGTAACGGACAGCGTCGATCCCGGCGTAGATTGCGACGCGTTAGGCGAGCGCCTTTGTTACCGTGTCGCGTTCCTTGCCATCACGCCCTGGATACGTGGATCTGCCTGCCACCCCCGCCGCACCGCGCCGCCGCCCGACCGAGGCTGAATTGCGTCTGTGGCCGTGGCTGCGTCGGCGCTTGCCCTCGCTGCGTTTTCGCCGCGATGACGTGCTGGGGCCGTATCGGGCCAGCTATGTGTGCCATGCGCCGCCGCTGGTGATCGACATCGAGGGTGACCGGCCGGGTGATGTCGACGCCGCTGCCCGCGCTGCGCGTTCCGCGTGGCTGGCCGGGCAGGGTTACCTGCAGCTGTGCTTCGGTGGTGCCCAGGTGCTGGACGATCCCGAGGCGGTGGCCGAGGCCATTGCGGCCGAGTTGCCGTGGCCGGACAACCCGCCGTGCGCGCTGCAGCCCGATGACGAGCGCTGGATGCGTCAGGCGCTGGCCGTCGCCGAACGGGCCGCGCAGGCTGGCGAGGTCCCGGTCGGTGCGGTGTTGGTCTCCGCTGACGGCGAGGTGCTGGCCGAAGGCTGGAATCTGCCGATCTCGCTGAATGACGCCTCGGCCCATGCCGAGATGTTGGCGCTGCGCCGTGGCGGCGAGCGGCTCGCCAATTACCGGCTCGCCGGCACGACGCTGTACGTAACGCTGGAGCCCTGTCTGATGTGCGCGGGCGCGATCATCCATGCGCGCGTGTCGCGGCTGGTCTACGCGGCGCGCGACGATAAAGCTGGCGCGGTCGACAGCGTCTACGACGTGATTGCGCGGCCGCGGCTGAACCATCGAGTGCAGTGGTGCGGCGGCGTGCTTGAAGCCGAGGCTGCGGCAATGCTGCGCGCGTTCTTCCAGCAGCGGCGCGATTCGCGTTGACGCTGTCGGGGTCGGGCTCTATTATTCGCGCCCCTTGGATGGTTAGCTCAGCGGTAGAGCATCGCCTTCACACGGCGGGGGCCACAGGTTCGATCCCTGTACCATCCACCAGCTTCTAAAAGACGCCCTCCGGGGCGTCTTTTTTTGTCCGCATCGCACAGGTCCGCGTCACCCTGCGTCCATCGGCACGCGGGCGTCGCCCATGGCCGCGATGCCGTTGCGGTCTACCCATCTCGACGAGGTCCGCTGTGCGCTCAGCTGCCGCCGACGACCCGAGCAATATCAAGGCCCGCGCCTGGCCTGCGCTCGATGCGTAAGCCGCTCGACGGCCTGGCCATCGGCTTGATGGTGCTGCTGTGCGCCTGTTGGGGCTTTCAGCAGATCGCGATGAAGCTCGCCGCACCCGCCATCCATCCGGTGATGCAAAACGGCTTGCGCTCGGCGCTCGCCGTGCTGCTGCTGGTCGGCCTGATGCGGTGGCGGCGCGAGCCGTTTTCGCTGCGGGATGGCCGTTTGGCGGCGGGTCTCGGCGCCGGTGCGCTGTTCGCCGGCGAGTTCCTGATGGTCGGGTTGGGCTTGGGCTACACCACGGCCTCGCATCTGGTGGTGTTTGTCTACACGGCGCCGATCTTCACGGCGCTGGGTCTGCACGCCTTCGTCGCCGGCGAGCGGCTGCGCGGGCCGCAATGGGCCGGCGTGCTGCTGGCGTTTTCTGGCATCGCGCTGGCGTTTTCGCGGGGCTTGGCGGCGCCGCTGGCGGACTCGTCGATGTGGATCGGCGATGCGCTGGGCATCATCGGCGGCCTGATGTGGGCCGCGACGACGCTGCTGATCCGCGGCTCGTCCTTGTCCGAAGCGCCGCCGACGCAGACGCTGCTGTATCAGCTTGCGGTCGGTGCGCTGCTGCTGATCGCGGCCGGCGGCTTGATGGGGCAGTGGCAGAGCATCGTGATGACGCCGGTGGCTTGGCTCAGCCTGCTATTCCAGGCGGTCATCGTCGCGTTTCTGAGCTTCCTGGCATGGTTCTGGTTGCTGCGGCACTACCTGGCGTCGCGGCTGTCGGCGTTTTCGTTCCTGACGCCGCTGTTCGGCGTCGGCTTCGGTGTGCTGTTGCTCGACGAGCCGCTGGATCCGCGCTTCGTCGGCGGTGCGCTGCTGGTGCTGGCCGGCATCGTATTGGTCAACACGCGCCGCAGCAGCTGATCAGCGTCGCGGCGATCGGTTCGCGTGCTGGCGGCCCATTGCGGCGAAAGACGCGCGCTTCATCTGATCGGCCGCGCGCATCGAATACACAGGGTGTCCATCGCGCCGATGTCCCGGATGCCCAAGATGAGTCGCCGATCGCGCCAGCCCGAAATCCAGAATCCGACCGTGCCATCGCCGGCGGGACGCCGTCCCGGCAAGCCGGCCGATGACGCCTGCCAGCTTTGTGCGATACCGCAGGCGTTGACGTTCCATCATTTGATACCGCGTCGCGTCCACGACCGACGCTGGTTCCGGGACCGCTACAGCTTGGCCGAGATGCGCTCGCGCGGGCTGTGGCTATGCCGTGGTTGCCACGACTTTCTGCACGACCATTACGACGAGCCGACGCTGGCGCGCCGGCTCGATACGCTGGACCGCTTGCGGGCCGAGCCGGCGATCGCCCGTCACATCGAATGGGCGTCTCGCCAGCGTCGGCTGCCGGCTCAGGCTGGGGCGTAGGCCTTGCACCAGCCCTTGGCGGCGACCAGTCGGCCGCCGAACGCGCCGCAAGGGGCGTAGCCGGCCTTTTCCTGGGCCTTGGCGTACAGCGCGCAGTTGCTGCAGACACTGCCCGGCTTGACGCCGGCGGCGGTCGCGTCAGCGGCCTTGAGTGAGCTGACGTTTTCGACATAGCCCAGCGCCTTGGCGGTCGGGTCGGCGACATCGAGCTTGGCGGCGTCGGCAGAAGCCGACAGCGGAAGGGCGGCGAGGGCGGCGCTGCCGCAGAGGCCTAGGAAAACGCGGCGGGTGGTGGTCGGCTGCATGGGGTAACTCCGGTTGGCTGGGCGATATCGCTTGGCTGACAGCAAGCTAACACAAAAGCTCTACAGAATCAGGGTTGATCGTATACAGAAGCTTTACATAACCTGATCTGTTCACGATGATGTCGCTCCAAGATGCTAACTGCATTGCCGGTAACCCCACCGGCTTTTTTATTTCGAGGAGAGACGCTGATGAACGCGAACCCCGGTGCCGAGTCACCTCTGCTGCTGGTGACGGGCGCGCGCGGCGGCATCGGCCGCGCCGTGGTCGCTGCTGCGCTCACCCAGGGCTGGCGTGTGGCGGCCGTGTCGCGCCGCAGCGTCGACGGCGATGCCGTCGCGGACGACCGTCAGCTCGACATCGTGGCCGACGTCAGCACGGCCGATGGCGCGCGCGATGCATTTGCTGCCGCTGTCGAGCATTTCGGCGAGGCGCCATCGCGGCTCTGTCATGCGGCCGGCAACGTGCGGCTGGGCGCCATCGAGCGCTGCACCGAGGATCAGTGGCGCCAGGTGATGGCCGCGAACCTCGACTCGGCGTTCTACACGCTGCAGGCCTATGGCAAGGCGCGCGGCGACGCGCCCGGTGGCGCCTGCGTGCTGTTCAGTTCGGTCGCGGCGCGGATGGGCACGCCGAGTCACGCGGCCGTGGCGGCCGCCAAAGCGGGTGTCGAAGGGCTGGTGCGTGCGTTGGCTGCTGACTGGGCGCCGCGTGGTTGGCGCGTCAACGGTATCGCACTCGGGCTGACCGAAACACCGATGACCGAGGGCTTTACGCGCGGCGATCGCGCGCGCCAGGGCGTCACCGTGCAGTACCCGCTGATGCGGCTGGGTCGCGCGGCTGAAACTGCCGACTGGGCCATGCGCCTGCTCGATGCCGACGGCTGGACCACCGGCCAGATCGTGTCGCTGGACGGTGGTTTCAGCGCGGTGCGGCCGCTGGTCAAAGCGGTCTGATCGGCTCCGGGATGCCTTCGTGCTCGAGCACGTGCGACAGTGCGCGCTCGAGCATTTCACGGCATTGAGCGGTCGCTGAATACAGCAGCGCGTGCAGTGAGGCGTCGGCGCTCGTCGCGCTTTCGCATTCGAGGCTGTACTGCTCGAATGCATTGAGCTTGCCGAGCAAATCGGCCAGATGATTCGGGCACTCGCAGCGGATCGTGCTCGACAGCCGCGACATGCTGACGAGGAACGCATCGTCGTAGCGGCGCGGCGCCGCCGGTTGCAGCAGTCGGCGCTCGCGCTCGTTGTCAGGCTGCAGATCAATCGCCATTCCTAACAGACAGATTCTCGCCAGCTGTGCCGGATCCGCGGGCGTCGGAACCGCGATCATGTTTTCCTGATCCAGACGCGCTAGCGTCTGCTTAGTCGCAAACCCGTACACGACAATCATCAGGCGCGCGCGCGTCAACACGCGCAGTTGGCGCAAGTGGCGGATCGCGGTGGCTTGCAGCGACGGCGCATCGACGATGACCACGTCGGCATGGCCTGCGTCGGCATAGCCCTCGCCCGGCATCGCCGGCAGCGTCGCGGACAGTGTTACGTCCTGGCGATGGTCCCACGCCATCTGCAGGCGGTCGGCCAAGCCACGGCCGCAGACCAGCACCTGACAGGCCTGTACCGCAGCCCGTACCGGACGAACGTTCGGCGTCGAACCGAGTCGCTGCTGCAGTTCGGCGTCGCTGAGCGTGGCGATCGTGCCGATCGCGTGCCCGGCGTCGACCGCGGTCTTAAGCAGGATCAGCCGGTCAATATCGGCTCTCGAGTAGAGCCGGCCGTTGGCGGCGCTGCGGGCGGGCGTGACGACGTTGTAGCGGCGCTCCCACATGCGGATCGTCGGAACCGGCATGCCGGTCAGCATGGAGACGGCTGCGATCCGGTACTGGCCGGCCGTGACGGCAGACGCGGCGGTCGCGGCAGGCGCCGCAGGGGCGGGGGGAGTCGAGGCGGGTACGACGGTCTTGGGCATCGGCGTTGACGGTGGTGCGTGACGGCATACAGCGAAGCCCCAGCCTATACAAAAGCGAGGCGAAATAAAATGTAATCGAAGTGTATAGGTTTTGAATGGAAAGTAGGTGTAGGATGTGCAGCTCTTAAACCCGAAACCAGGAATCAAGGCGATGGATGACTTTGCGCCCCTCTCTGCTGGCACCGTTGACGACGAGTTCGAGCCGGCAGCCGGCATTTCGCTGAGCCGTGGCGAGCATCACCTCGCCCCGCTTTACCGTGACCTGCTGCGCGGCGTCGGCGAGGACGTCAACCGCGAAGGCTTGGTCGGCACGCCGCAGCGCGCCGCCAAAGCATTTGAATTCCTGACCCAGGGCTACACGCAGGACATCCAGGCCCTGCTCAACGGCGCGGTGTTCGAGTCCGCCAACCGCGACATGGTCATCGTTCGCGACATCGAGTTCTACTCGCTTTGCGAGCACCACATCCTGCCGTTCTACGGCAAGGTGCACGTGGCCTATCTGCCGGCCGGCAAGGTGATCGGCCTGTCGAAGATCCCGCGCATCGTCGATGTCTTTGCGCGCCGCCTGCAGATTCAGGAGAACCTGACCGAGCAGGTTGCCCGCTGCGTGCAGGAAGTCACCGGCGCCAAGGGTGTGGCCGTCGTCGTCGAAGCCCGTCACATGTGCATGCTGATGCGCGGCGTCGAGAAGCAGAACAGCTCGATGGTCACCAACACGATGCTGGGCCAGTTCCGTGAGAACGAGAATGCGCGCATGCAGTTCCTGCGCTTTCTGCCGAACGTGATCTGAGCGGCTTCACCGCCGACAAAAAAGCCGCTGGCGCGAGCCAGCGGCTTTTTTGTTGGGTAGGCGTCGGCCAGTGCCGCGCCCGGGCTCAGGCTGCTTTGGCAAACTCCAGGTTGCCGTCACGCACGGTGACCTCGACGTGGTCACCGTTGGCGAACTCGCCGTTCAGAATGTGTCGCGCGAGCGGGTTTTCGACCATGGTTTGAATCGCGCGCTTCAGAGGCCGCGCGCCATAGATCGGGTCGTAACCGGCCTCGGCAAGGCGGTCGAGCGAGTTGTCGCTGAACACCAACTCGATGCCGCGCTCGGCCAGCCGCTTCACCACATGCTGAGACTGTACGCGCGCGATCGACCGGATCTGCGCCGAGCCCAGCGGATGGAACACCACGGCTTCATCGATCCGGTTGATGAATTCGGGGCGGAAATGCTGGCCGACCACGGTCATCACCGCCTCGCGGATCGCCGCGTAGTCCTTGCTGCCGGACTCGGTGCTCATCATGTCCTGAATCAGTTGCGAGCCGAGATTGCTGGTCATCACGATCACCGCGTTGCGGAAGTCGACCGTGCGGCCCTGGCCGTCGGTCAGGCGTCCGTCGTCGAGCACCTGAAGCAGGATGTTGAACACCTCCGGGTGAGCCTTTTCGGTTTCGTCGAGCAGGATCACCGAGTAAGGCCGGCGCCGCACCGCTTCGGTCAGCTGGCCGCCTTCTTCATAGCCGACATAGCCCGGTGGCGCGCCGATCAAGCGTGCCACGCTGTGCCGCTCGCCGTATTCGCTCATGTCGATGCGCACCATCGACTCTTCCGTGTCGAACAAGAAATTCGCCAGCGCCTTGCACAACTCGGTCTTGCCGACGCCGGTCGGGCCCAGAAACAGAAACGAGCCGATCGGACGGTTCGGGTCCGCAAGGCCAGCGCGCGAGCGACGGATCGCATTGCTGACCGCGGTGACCGCCTCGTCCTGGCCGACGACGCGCTGGTGCAGCGCCTGCTCCATCCGTAGCAGCTTGTCGCGCTCGCCTTCGAGCAGCTTCGACACCGGGATGCCGGTCCAGCGCGACACGACTTCACCGATCTCCTCCTCGGTGACGCTGTTGCGCAGCAGCTTGAACTTTTGCTGCCGTGCCGGCTCGGCACTCGATGCAATACGCTTTTCCAGCTCGGGAATGCGGCCGTACTGCAATTCGGCCGCACGCGCCAGATCGCCGTTGCGACGCGAGGTGTCGGCTTCGAGCTTGAGTCGCTCCAGTTCTTCGCGCAGTCCGGCGGACCCGGTGACGCTGGCCTTCTCGGCTTTCCAGGTCTCTTCCAAGTCGCTGTATTCGCGCTCCTGGCGCGCGATCTCTTCTTCCAGAGCGGCCAGCGATCGGCGCGCGCCGTCGTCTTTTTCCTTCTTCAGCGCTTCGCGCTCGATCTTCAGCTGGATCAGCCGGCGGTACAGGCGGTCGAGCGCTTCGGGCTTGGAATCGATCTCGATGCGGATTCGCGACGCGGCTTCGTCGACCAAGTCGATTGCCTTGTCGGGCAGATTGCGGTCGGTGATGTAGCGATGGCTGAGCTTGGCAGCCGCGATCAGTGCGCCGTCGCTGATGTCGACGCCGTGATGGACTTCGTAGCGTTCCTTCAAGCCGCGCAGGATGGCGATGCTGTCTTCGACGCTGGGTTCGCCGACCAGCACCTTCTGGAAGCGCCGTTCCAGCGCTGCGTCTTTTTCGATGTATTTGCGATATTCATCGAGTGTGGTGGCGCCGATGCAATGCAGCTCGCCGCGCGCCAGTGCCGGCTTGAGCATGTTGCCGGCGTCCATCGCGCCATCGGCCTTGCCGGCACCGACCAGCGTATGTATCTCGTCGATGAACAGGATCACGTTACCTTCGGTCTTGGCCAGATCGCCGAGCACGCTCTTCAGGCGCTCCTCGAACTCGCCGCGGAACTTGGCACCGGCGATCAAGCTGCCCAGGTCCAGGCTCAGCAGGCGGCGGCCTTTCAGCGACTCGGGCACTTCGCCATTGATGATGCGCTGTGCCAAGCCTTCGACGATTGCGGTCTTGCCCACGCCGGGTTCGCCGATCAGCGTCGGATTGTTCTTGGTGCGTCGGCTCAGCACTTGGATCACGCGGCGGATTTCCTCGTCACGGCCGATCACCGGGTCGAGCTTGCCGTCGCGTGCACGCGCGGTCAGGTCGATCGTGTACTTGTCGAGCGAGTTGCGGTTCTCTTCGGCGTTGGCCGAGTCGACGCGCTCGCCACCGCGCAGCTTGTCGATCGCGGCGGTCAGGCTGTCCTTGCGTGCGCCGGACTCGCGTAGCGCGCGGCCCAGCGCCTGCTTGTCGTCGAGTGCGGCCAGCAGAAACAGCTCGCTGGCGATGAAAGGGTCTTTGCGTTGCTGCGCCAGCTTGTCGGTCAGATTCAGCAGTCGCGCCAGTTCAGGCCCGACGGTGATCTCGCCGGTGGCTTGGCTCAGCGTCGGCAGCGCGTCGATCGCCAAGGCGATGCGGCGGCGCAGCGCCGGCACGTCGACACCGGCCGTCTGCAGCAAGGCCGCCGTTCCGGAATCGTCCTGATCGAGCAGCGCCGCCATCAGATGCAGCGGTTCGATCGCGGTATGATCCCGGCCGACGGCCAGGCTCTGTGCGTCCTGCAAGGCTTGCTGGAAGCGGTTGGTCAGCTTGTCCATGCGCATGAGCACGGTCCTCGTGAATGTTTCAAGTTGCACTGTATGTGGGCGCGGCGAGGGGCCTTTCAAGCCGAGCGTCAAGCCGCGTGCAGCCTGAGGCGCGTCCGTATACTGCGTGTTGACCCCGATCAATCCATGGCATGAGCCGAGGACGCCTTCGACGATGAGCCTGCCGCTGCCGATCACCGATGCCACCGTCGCCGCGCTGGTGGCCGACTCGGCCGCGTTCAAGCAGCGCATGCTCGCCGACCGCGCGTTGTTGTCGGCGACCGCGACCGTGGCGCAGGTCTGCGTCGATGCCTACCGCGCCGGCAACAAGCTGCTGATCGCCGGCAACGGCGGAAGCGCGGCCGATGCCCAGCATTTCTCGGCCGAACTGGTCGCCCGCTTCGAGTTCGACCGGCCGGGCTTGCCGGCGATCGCATTGACCACCGACACCTCGGCGCTGACCGCGATCGGCAACGACTACGGCTACGAGCGGCTGTTTGCGCGGCAGGTCGAAGCCTTGGCGCGTCCCGGCGACGTGTTCGTCGGTTTGAGCACCTCGGGCAACTCGCGCAACGTGCTCAAGGCGATGGAGCAAGCGCGCAGCCAGGGCGTAATCTGCGTTGCGCTTTGCGGGCAGGGTGGTCGCATCCACGAACTGGCCGATCACGTGCTGGCGATGCCGTCGACGCACACGCCGCGGATCCAGGAAGGGCACGGCCTGATCGTGCACATCTTGTGCGCGATGATCGAGTCGGCATTGTTTGCCGCCGAGCACCAGCCGGAACCGACCGCCTGAGCCCGGTCATTCGCTGCTGCCACGCCATGCGGCGCACTCCATGATGGCGCAGTTGCGGGATCGACTGCGCCTGAATCCCAAGCTGATCGGTGGCATCGGCCTGCTGTTGCTGGCGATGTTCGCGTTTGCCCAGAACATCTGGCGGACGACGGCGACCGAAGCCTACGTCAATGCGGCGCTGGCCACCGTGGCGTCACCGATCCCGGGTCGAGTGGCCGTGGCCTTGCCGGCGCTCGGTAGCCGTGTTCCAGCCGGATACGAACTGCGCGTCGAAGACGATCGTGCCGATCAGGCTCCGAGCGTCGACATCGACAACAAGCTCGCCGAAACCGAAGCGGATCTCGCCAACGCGGAGTTGAAGATCGACGCGCTGGATCGGTCGCAGCGCGAGTTCCGTCGTTACGCCCAGGATTTCGGCCGCGCCAAAACCGGCTTTCTGGATCAGCGCATCGCGCAAGCCCAGGCCTTGGCCGAAGCGCGCCGCGCCGCGCTCGATCAGGCCACCGACGATCTAACACGGCTGCAGCAACTGCCGGAGCGTGCGCTGGCGGTGCGCGACATGATCATCGCGCAGACTCGGGTAACGGCGGCGCGCAATGACCTCGCCGCACAGCAGGCCGAAGTGCAGAGCCTGATCATCTCGCGCGAGGCGCTGGGCAAGGGCGTGCAGATCAGCGACGGTCTGCCCGACCGCACGTACTCGGATCAGCGTGCCCAGGAACTGGCGCTGCTGCTGGCGACCGAGAAGGCGCGCCGGCAAAGCCTGACGGCCTTGCGCGACACGCTGCGTGCGAGTCAGCGATCCAGTCGTGATGCCTTGCAGCGAAAGCGCGACGCGCGCATCACGGTGTCCGACGGCGTGGTCTGGCGGCGCACGCCGGACAACAGCTTCATCGCAGCGGGCGGCGCGCTCGGCGCCGTGGCGCTGTGTTCCGAAGTCGTTCTGACCGCGACGCTGACCCGTCGCGACTTCCAGCGCGTGTTCGTCGGTCAAGCCGTCGACGCCAGTGTCCGCATCGAGACCGGCGAGCGGATCGAACTCAGCGGCAAGGTGATCACGCTGACCGGCCCGACGATTGAAAATGCGCAAGGCATGGCGATCCCATTCGGCCGTGCTTCGAGTGCCGACGGCTACGGCGTCGTCGTGCGGCCCGATCAAGCCGCGCGGCTCGGCTGCCGGATCGGCGCGCAAGCCAAGCTCGATTTTCGTCGCGGCGGTCCTCGCAACCAGGGCGGCTGATCGTGGACGTGATCAGCGTGCTGGCACCGGTGATCTTCGTCATCGGTCTGCTGCTGACCTTGTTCGGCTTGCGTCAATCGCGTTGGGTGCCGCGCATCCGTGACGAGAACCGCAAGCTGCGGCCGTGGATCTTCGGCCTGCTGGCCGTGTTGCTGGCCCGCTACCTGATCTGGCGGCTGACCCAGACCCTGCCTCCGTTCGAATGGTCGTTCGTCGGTCTTTGGCCCTATCTGTTTCTGTTGTTCGAACTCGCCAGCGTAGCGATGACCTTGATCACCTACGTCACGCTATCCCGCCACACCAACCGCACGCCCGAAGTCGAGCGAGGCCTGCCGCTGCTGAAGGCGCGACCCGCGTACAAGGTGGCCTTGCTGATACCGACCTACAACGAGCCGCTGGTCGTGCTCGAGCGGACGATCCTCGGCGCCTTGGTGCAGGACTATCCCGATGTGCAGGTTTGGGTCCTGGACGACGGCAAACGCGACTGGTTGCGCGACTACTGCGCTGCTGCCGGTGTCTCCTATGCCACGCGCGTCGGCAATGCCGGCGCCAAGGCTGGCAACATGAACGCGGGTCTGGCGTCGATTCGTGCGACCGGGTTTGAGCCCGATTTTTTGGGCGTGCTCGACGCTGATTTCGTCGCCACGCCGGGCTTCATCCGCCGCTGTCTGGCGCTGCATCTGCTCAACGATAATGCCGGCATCGTCCAGACGCCGCAGCACTTCTTCAATCCCGACCCGATCCAGATGAATCTGGCGCTGTCGGGCATGGCGCCGGATGAGCAGCGCTTCTTTTTCGACGAGTTGCTGCCGGGCCGAGACGGTTGGGGCACCGCGTTCTGCTGCGGTACTTCGTCGGTGATCCGCACGGCGGCAGTCGATGCGATCGGTGGCTTTCCGATGGACAGCGTCACCGAAGACATGTTGATGTCGATGCGGATGCGCGAGGCCGGCTACGAGACGCTGTACCTCAACGAGCCGCTGACGACCGGCCTGGCGCCCGAGGGCTTGGGCGAATACATCGTCCAGCGGCACCGCTGGTGCTTGGGCCTGATGCAGATCATTCGCGATCATTACAACCCGTTGTCGCGCCGGCATCGTCTGCGCTTGATGGACCGCGTGCATCTGCTCGACACGTTCATGTACTGGGCGCTGTCGTTCCCAACGCGTTACTTGTTCATGGCGGCGCCGGTGTTCTACTGGCTGACCGGCCTGCTGGTGATCCAGGCGGATATGCCGAGCATGATGGTCTATCTGCTGCCTTGGCTCGTGCTGCACATGACGGCCATGACCTGGATCACCCGTGGGTCGCTGCAGCCGGTGCTCAACGACGTCACCCAGTTGCTGATTGCGCCAGCCGCGATCCACGCCACATTTACCGGTCTGTTTTCGAACAAGAAGCATAAGTTCGCGGTGACGCCGAAAGGATTGACCGGCACCGAAATCACGATCGACTGGCGCGCGCTGACGCCGGTGCTGATCTTCCTGGCGCTGAATCTGCTGGGCCTGGTGCTGGCGCTGATGCCGCAGGTGCAGCCTGAGCTCGACTCGGCGCCGCGGCTGGTCAACCTGTTCTGGATCGTCGTCAACGTGTTGGTGCTGAGCATGACCGCCGCGGCTTGCGTCGAACTGCCGCGGCAGCGGACGCAAGAGCGTTTCGATTCCGGCGATCAGCGTGCGCATTTGGTGCTGGGCTCGTCGTCCTTGCCGGTGGCAGTGCGCGACCTGTCGTTGGGCGGCTGCAGCCTGGCGCTGGACATCGCGCTACCCGACAGCGGCAGTAGTACGGCGCCCGTTACGCTGCGGTTTGCTGCGCATGAGAGCTACCGTGTGCTGCGCGTCCGCGCCGGCGTCGTCGACGGCCGCAGCGTGCTTGGCTGTCGCTTTGTCGATCTCGACCTGGACCAGCAGCAGAATCTGGTCCGGCGCATTTATGGGGCCGGCGACGGACGTCTGCGGCACGACAACGACACGCTCGGGCTGCTCGGCACGATGTTCCGCCGCCTGTTCAAACCGTCGGCGGACTGATCTCGACCACGCGACCTGGCGGTGCGCCGCGCGGCGGCGCTTCAAATCAGCTGGCTGACCGTGTACGACGGCAGGTGCAGCGAGGCAGCCAGTTGCAGCGCGGCACGCAGCTTGGTCGGGCGGATCACGTAATCCTCGTCGGATTCGGTGATGCGATGCGCGAACAGCGACAGCACCAGGCCCTGCGACTGCGCCTTGCGCATCGTTGCGTGCAGGAACCCATCATTGGCGTATGCATTGTCCAGGCCGAGTGCATGGTGTAGCTGCTCGCCGCTGCCGATACGGTGGTAGATCGTCCGTAGCCGGTGCGGCGGCAGGTAGCGACGCCGGTAGCCGATGCTGCGCAGGTGCGAGAAGTGCTGCAGCACGGCAGCGTCATACTCGCCGCTGCGGTGCCCGTACGGAAACGCATAGCTGCCGGCCTGCAGTCCGACTTCACGCAGCGCACGTGCCGCCGGAATCACTTCCTGCGCGAGATACTCGTCGATGCGGGCGGGGTCGGCGTTGTAGTGCCGGGTCACGCTGCGATGTCGATAGCCATGCGAGCCCAGCTCGTGGCCGTCGCGCGCCAACTGCAACAGTAGGTCACGCTCGGCCGAATGCATTCGGTCCAGGCCGCGGACAAAAAACGTTGCCTTGACGCCGAACTCGTCGAGCAGGCTGCGGTATTGCCACCAGCTGTCGACGTGGTCGTCGTCGAAGCTCAAGCAGATGCCGGGCCGATGCGGAGCACCGGGAATTGGGGACCCTTCCCATGTGGGGTCCTGAAGCTGATCTGACACGCGGTAAATCCATTAGCGCGCTGCGAAGTGAACGCTTGTGCAGTCTAATCGGCGAACGCCATCCGTGCCGCAGTGCGGCCGTCGCAGTTGCTAGCGGGTGGCGGCAGCCGTCAACGTGTTCTGCATCAACATCGAGACCGTCATCGGTCCGACGCCGCCGGGGACCGGCGTGATCCAGGCGGCGCGCTCGCGCGCCACGTCGAACTCGACATCGCCACACAAGCTGCCGTTGTCGAGGCGATTGATGCCGATGTCGATCACGGTGGCGCCCGGTGCGATCCAGTGGCCGCGGATGAAACCAGGCTTGCCGACGGCCGCGACGACGATTTCGGCGCGGGCGACTTCGTCGGCCAGATCGCGCGTGAAGCGGTGACAGATCGTCGCCGTCGCGCCTGCCAGTAGCAGTTCGAGCGCCATCGGGCGTCCGACATGGTTGCTGGCACCGACGACGACGGCGACGATC